>Ga0272443_10000044_pt1 | contig 256954 bp, 243 predicted proteins | sample SSMAcet12_FD_193581 | JGI IMG/M metagenome (GOLD analysis project Ga0272443, IMG submission 193581) | Marine sediment archaeal communities from Little Sippewissett salt marsh, Falmouth, MA, United States - SSM-Acet-12 | ecosystem: Environmental > Aquatic > Marine > Wetlands > Sediment ... | reverse complement strand
GATGGTTCGCCAGCAGGACAGCCTGGCGCTTGAACTCAAGATCATACGCTCGGTGCGTCTCTTTCTTCACGGTTCACCTCATGCCGCAGGGCGGCGTTAGGGTGTCCGTTTTTCTTGGGTAAGTTCATCAGCTTTTGCGGGTCGGATAGACCCGCTGGTTAGAAGCCTACTGCGGAAGCTGGACATACGGCACCCAGTTTTTGACAGCCCGTTTAGAGAATTTTGCCTTAGCCCCGCTGTTTCCAAACTCGACCTCATAGCCCCAGTGGAAGAACAAGTAGACATCTCTTTTGACCTGCACCTCTCGCCACGGCACTTCAAAAACGGGTGACCAGCAGGAAAACGGGGGGCATGTACTAATGAACAGCGATTGGTCGTTGATGGTGAATTTGAAGACGTTGCCCCAGAGAGGCCCTACCTCCATTTGCTGAAACCAGAATGCCTTACCTGCAGGTTCGTTTGTTGTGGCATACGACCTATGCAGTTTGCGCCAGGAGGGAGAGAGGAGGTAGGAGGCGCCGTTCATCAGAATCATGAAGAAGCACCAGCCGACAACGAGTGCGATTGGCCACCAATATCCGATGTATAGGGTTTGCTCCATCGCCTTTTGCTTCTAACGTTCAAGGTAAGCCGCGCCGGTACGGCGTCGGCTTGGGCTACTGGTTAGGTTCTGCTCCAGTACCTACCAGCTGACCATAGCTCAATGATAGAGCGCTGATCTCAATGATGAACACTAAAACGCTAAACGGAATGGTGATGGTCCACCCCCATTCACCGAGGCTGCCTGTCGGTAGGATGTCGACGATGTTGAAGAGGAACCAGGGGAAAAGGAAGACGATTGCTGCCATTTTCCATCCATTGCCCTTGGTCAGGACCCAAGCGGTTCCAAGGCTTAGTGGGCGATCAACGGTGACAGATGGAAGTACTAGCGACACCCGAGCAATGAAGTACACCGCAGGAAGTGTGCTCAACGTTAAAAGTACGCTAAGGGCGCTTAGCTCTTCTGTCGGAGGGGCGTTTCCAGTAGCGCCCTGGTCAATCAGGAATGTGTTGATGAACCAAGTCATAGCAGCAGAGAACGGAAAACTGATTAGCCCTTCCAAGACCGACAGGCCAACCACCCAGAGAACGAACCGGATAACCCGCCAGTGAGCGTCGAGCTGAAACGCTTGGTCCTTATGCGCAGTTGGTAGCAGTACGAGACGATGACATGTAACAGCGAAGAGAGCCGAAAACAGCGCAAAACCAGCAACGCTAAGCCCTGTGCCTATCCAGCCATCCGATATTTCCTCCGGTAACGCTCTAACAGCGAAAAAGACGATTAACGCGCCAATGACGGGGAGTGCTAGGGATCTTGCGAAGAGGCGTGCGTTCCACCAAGGAATCAGGAACGCACCAGCAAGAGTCTTAAAAATGGAAAGTCTTTCGGAAGCCACGTGTACGAATTTTTGAACCTAACGTTCAAGGTAAGCCGCGCCGGCACGGCGTCGGCTTGGGCTGCTGGTTAGGCCTTTCAGATGATCCATGTCCCTGACTCGCCCTCTATAGATATTTGCATGCTTTCAAACTGATCTGAAGTGTCTGAGAGATGCATTTCAACGCCATTATTGAAATACAGGATGATTTGCTGGTCATTCGGTATTTCGAACTTAGTGATGTCCACGTTAAAGAGCTCAATGAAGCCCGAGTCGGGCCACCTGCCTTCTTCCCAGGTGCACAGAATGTCTCCGTTACGAACTAGCTTTATGGGCGACCATACCGAGAAGTGAACTTTTCCAAGTGAAAATTGGATATCGAATTTGCCGACGCAGATCTGTGTTGTGAATTCCCCAATAACCCCCGACAGATCGAGTTCTTTCGGTATCCGGTACATATATAGGCCTAACGATTAAGCTCAGCTGAGAACAAAAGTGGGGCGACGACAGGAGCACCGCTTTTGTGAATCAGCTGAAGTGACTTGTTATAAACCGCCATATTTTTCACAATATTTTTTAGCAGCATTTCTTACCCAAGCAATTTTACTTTCCTTATGTGGTGCTACTTCTTGAAAGAAACCTGGCTGTTTCATTTTAACTAAAGTGTTTATTGCATGGCCTGAAACATCAGAATCATTTACTAAGGAAGCTATTTCTGAGGCATATTTAGCAAATTTCACACTTCCCATTAACATTACGAATGATTCTCTACCTTTTTTTGCTCTTTTGTCCATGCAAATACTAAGAATACCTTTTTGTATTTCAATATTAGATCTTAGTTTGGGTTCTTCAATAAGTAATGGTCTTATTTTTTCACCAATTCCCCATATGTTGTATTCAAACGAATGCTTCTGTGGGTAGCCTGTTAATTCGCTAACAGGTAAGTCTTTTACTAAATCAGTTGGAATTTCTGATTTAGCACTTTCTATTAATTGTAATATTTTCTCTTTGTTACTCATGTTTAAGAGGTTTATAACGTTGCGTTAAGGGGCGCGGAGCTGCGAAGCAGCGGAGCGTCCCAGCGAGCATAGCGAGCGCATTGAACGCCTGGTTAGGCTCACTTGCCCGCAACATGAACCAACCACACATATAGCGGGGCGGAGAAAAAGAACGCTAGCAGAGCGAGCCAAGCCAATGCCAGTACGGGCTTGGCAGGAGCCTTGAGCGAGGAAGTGCTGTTGCTGCGATAGGCCGCGACGTACACAAAAAGAAAAAACCACGACGCGATGAAGAGCGATATGGAGTCCGCAACGTCTTCGTTCGTGATTGTGGCGCCAGTTACCAGCGAGACAAGGCCAATAGCCCCAAGGAGTAATGCTGGGACAGCAACGACCACAAGCCATTTTGACCACAGATAGTCGGCGACTGATTGTGCTGTTGCTAGTGCGTTCATGAACCTAACGTTGCGCTAAACTGCGCCGCTTGCGGCGTCGGTTTTGAGTGCCTGGTTAGGGCAGCCCCACTTGTTTTCAGTCTGGTCGCTGACCATAAAGAAGAGTACTAGTGTATATGCCAGCGCAGCTAGGCCAATGAACATGGCAGGTAGCATGACACCTCCGCTTAGTTCGATGCCGAGGTATTTGTTGATGAGGAGCATGGATTTAAATTCAAGTGGAAATGGTAGCCACAACAACAGAACCCACCAACCAGAAAGGCCAATATCATGTGACCGCTTCACTGCTATTGGAGTCCACACCAAAAGCAAGAAGAAACCCCAGGCGACGATTGCTTCCAAGTAGTAGGGAGAGACTCCTTCTGGTGTTGTCAGGATTTCCCGTAAGAGATAGCCCAGTGGTGTGGCGACAGCAACCATCACTAGAGCCGCGCCAAAATATTTGCCTCGGCTTATGCGTCTATCCCTAAGGGTATTAGTGATGTGTGTAAGGATCATTATTTGCCCTAACAGTTGATTAGGAAGCGCGTCGTGATATCGGAATAAACGCTTCGCTCTGTTATTGGAATATACGCGCGTTTGTTCTCCATGGGGATGGACTCTAACGCATTGAAATCCTTGCGAGAAGGCGGGATGCATCCATCTGCTGTGGCTGTAATCGCCTGATGCCGCGTAAGTTTATGCGCCTGCTTGCTGGTGACAAGAAACAGTGGATTGACCGTTTTCTGGCGGCTGCCTCAGTCCAGTCCAGGGGAGTGCATGGCAGGGCGAGGCATGTGCGTCACCCGGCGCTGGAGATGGTCGCCGGGTGCGGAGTGCGGGTGGGCTTGCCGAACAGGTAGCCCTGCAGGTGGGTGGCGCCCATGGTGGTGGCCAGTTCCTGCTGGGCGGGTGTCTCGATGCCCTCGGCGATCAGCTGGTAGCCGGCTTCGCGCACCATGCGCGCGGCGTTCTCCACGATGGCGCGGCGGCTCGGTTCGCCTTCCAGATCGCGGATCATGTCGATGTCGAACTTGACGATGTCCACCGGCATGCTGGCCAGGTAGCGGATCGATGAATATCCGGAGCCGAAGTCGTCCAGCGCCACCAGCATGCCGTGCTCACGCAGCCGCGACAGGTTCTCGGTGACGTGCTGCATCTGGGTGATCAGGTCGGTCTCGGTGACCTCGAAGATGATCGGGTGCAGCGCCGCCAGAGGCAGCAGGTCTGACAGGTGCTGCAGCAGGTTGGGCTGCATCAGGGTGTGCGCCGACAGGTTGATGCTGACCCCGACACCCTTGGGCAGGTGGCGGTTCTGGATGTCGGCACAGACCTTGTGCACCACGCTCAGGTCGAAGGGGATCTGCAGGCCGCGCTGATCGATGATCGGCAGGATGTCGGCGGGGAACAGCAGGCCCTGGGCATCGCGCACCCGGACCAGGGATTCGTAGTGCACCAGCCGGCCGTTGCTGGCGTTGACGATGGGCTGGTAGTGCATCTCCACCACATCGCCGCCGTGGGCGGCCTCCACGGCGGCGTTGACGGCGCGGCTGGAGATCAGGCTGCCGGTCTGCTGGTCCATGCTGGGGTCGTACTGGACGATCTTGCGGTGCCGGTCGCGCTTGGCCTGGTACATGGCCAGGTCGGCCTGTCGCGGCAGCTGGTTGAGATGGTCCGGTCGGGTGTCGTCGCCGATGGACAGGCCGACGCTGACCTTGACCGGGTCCATGATGCCGATGTCATGGAAAGGGTAGCTGGCGATCTGTGCCAGGCAGCGTTCGGCCGCCTGCTGGGCCTGGTCGCGCCCGGCGTTGATCAACACGGCAGCGAATTCGTCGCCGCCCAGGCGATACAGCTTGTCGCCCTTGCGCAGCGCCTGCTGCAGCACCCGTGCCAGGGTCTGCACCAGGCGGTCGCCGGTGGTGTGTCCGTAGGTGTCGTTGATGGCCTTGAAGAAGTCGCAATCGAACAGCAGGAAGGCCACGCTCATGCGCCGGTCCTGGGCTGTTTCCAGCAGCGCCCGCCAGTCGCTGTCGAAGGCGCGGCGATTGTGGGCGCCGGTCATGGCATCGATGTGGGCCATGTTCCACAATTCCTGATGCGTCTCATCGAGGTCGCGGTTGGCGGAGGCCAGGTCCCGGTGATAGCGCTGCAGTACATCTGCCAGGCTGTTGAATTCCAGCAGTCGGCTGTCCACCAGGTCGACCCGCCCTTCCTGCCCGCCGGGGCCTGAAACGCTCAGCTTTGCCACCTGCCGCGACATCTGCTGCAACGGGCGGATCAGCAGTCGCGAGATGCCCAGGTACACCAGCAGCAACAGCACCCCCAGCACCACGCCGAATTCCACCATGGCATTGAGCACCACGCTTTCCAGCTTGGCCGCCGCCGGGTTGGGCCGCGGTACATAGGTCAGCAGTCCCATGAGCCGTTCGGCAGGCCAGCGGGTGTCTGGTCCAGGCAGCGCGGCGAGGGTGCCGGTGTCGAGTGCCGAGAAATGGCTGAGCAGCAAGGTGGCGGGGATGAGGTCCCAGAGGGTGCCCACGTAACCCAGGGTTTCGCCGCTGTTGGACTGGTCGGTGACCGGCGCGAAGGTGACCAGGTACAGGCGGTTGTCGATGCGTTGGATGTAACGCTGCGCCTCGCCGCGCTGATTGGGTAGCGGGCTGCTGATGATCTCGGCCAGTGCCTTGCCGTCGCTGTCGTACAGCTCTATGCCGGCGACATAGCTCGGGTAGTGGCGTGCGCTTACCAGACGCTGCTCGCGCCAGTAGCTGTAGTACTGGGGGGTGTGCAATTGCTGGTTCACCTCGCCCCAACTGGCCAGGTCGGCGGCCAGTTCGTCGGCGCTGGTGAACACGCCTTCAATTGCCCGCTGCAGCTCTCGTTCGGCCGCCAGCCGGATCTCCGCGCTGGTGACGTCGCGCACTTCCTGCATGCGCATCTGCAGCGCAGTGGCGACGACCGCGAACACCGCAATGATGGTCAGCAGGAACGCCAGCAGGTAGGTCTGTGACGAAAACGCCTTCTTGGCCGGATGGGTGTCTGATGGATCCATGAGGTGTTTAGGTCAGTTCCGGCTGACTGCCGGTGGTTCACGCTGCAGCTCGGTAGCGATGCTCTCAAGCAAGGAAAATTCCGCCATGCCGTTGAAGAAGTGGTTGGCACCGGGCAGGACTATCAGACGCGGCGCGCTGTGCTGCAATCTCGGCATCCACGCGGTGCCGGTAAAGCGCTGGTCTTCGCCGCCCATGATCACGGCGGTCGGCAGACGGGTTTCCTGCAGTGCGTCGCTGATCCGCTGTTGATCCCACTCATGGTAGGAGAGAAAAACGTCCGCTGGAGAAGTGAAGTTGCCGTGGCAGAAGGACACATCGTACTTGGCGATATGTTTGTCGCCGGCCGCCAGCCACTGGCGCGCCTGCGCCTCGGAGGCGCCCTCGGGCTCGGCACCGGGCAGACGTTCCAGCGACACCAGGCTGGTCAGGATCTGTCGGCGCACGGCCGGGTGTGGCTGCTTCAGGCTGTAGGCCAGGACTTGTACGCTGCCGGCTGAATGGCCGATCAAGGAGATGTCTGTATGCCCCTGGGCCGCCAGCCAGTTCACCCACCAGCTCAGCTCCTGCACGGTGTCTTCCATGGTGTGCAGGTGCAGAGCCGAGCAGGGCATGCTGGTGCCCCGGTTGTTGACCCCCAGCGTCAGTGTCGGCGCCAGCACCGTATAGCCGCCGTCGCGCAATTCCTCTGCGATGCTGTGGATGGTGGGGAAGTGATGGGTGGCCAGGAAGCCATGCAGGACCAGCACCGCCTTGTTGCCGGGCTCACGATGATAATCGGCGTTGGCGACCAGGCCGTTGGCCAGTCGTTGCTGTATGGGCTCGGCCTGGCAAAGTGTTGCCAGGGTTCCCGCCAGCAACACGGCCAGCCAACGTCGCCATCGGACTGGTGTTGCTGCCTGCTTATGGAGTGCTCCAGCCTGCATTCGTTATCCGTTGGCTTCCGCTCCGGGCCGCTCGTTGCGGCCACTCTTAAAATCTAGACCATCTGGCCAAGGTATTCATTGGCCTGATGATCGTGGATCAATGCTGCCGCTGGATCAGCGCCCTGCCTAAAAAGGCCTGCAGTTCGTCCAATAGCAGGCCGGTGGCCCGGTTGGCGGCCAGCACGCCGCCATAGGGTGTTGCTTCCCTGACCGGCTCGATGACCCGGAACACCCGGCTGGCCAGGACACGGCTGCGGGTGGTGTCGATCAGGCTGGCCCGCAGCGTCAGTTCCACCTGGCTGGTTCCGCCGTCGAATACCTGCTGCAATCGCAGCAGCTCGGTTTCCAGACGCAGTTCGGCCCGGATCAGGCTGCCGGGCTCCGCCACCCCGGCAAACAGCCCGCTCTGCTCGGCGGCCGCCACCAGCAGCGGGTCGAGCATGCGGGCCGGGCTGTCGGCCCAGCGGTGGTGGGCGAAGGCCTGCAGCTGGTGCGCATGCTCCACGTAGATCATGTCGGCCGTGCCGAAGCCGGCGGCGCTGCGCACCGCGCTGACCGCCAGCGTCGGACCCGCAGGGTTGGGCCGGGCCGCCGCGTCGCTGTTGCCTTCCAGCAGATAGATGGCGGACGGTGCGTCGGGGCGTGGTAACAGCTCGCCACTGCAGCCGGCCAAGGCCAGTGCCAGCAGGATGGTCAGGCACAGGGTCGGGAAGGCGATCGGGTGATGGACGTCGCGGGTGGCCAAGGTGTGCTCCCTGTTCATTCGCCGGGGCCCGGCTGTGGGGCCGAGGTGCCCCGCAGCAGGATGCTGGGGTCACGTTGCAGTGATTCGCTGAGGCGGCGGAAGTTTTCCGCCGCCCGGCGCAGTTCCTGGGTCATCACCGCGACCTCCGGCAGGGCGGTGTCGGTGAAGCGCGCCAGCTCGCCGCTGCGGGCGCTGACGTTGGCGCGCAACTCGCTGCCGGTGGTGGCGATCTCGTTGGCCATGCCCTCCAGTGCCACGGCGCTGTTTTGCAGCTGCGCCACCAGGCCGGGCAGGCCGACGCTGGCGTCACGGGCGTTGTGCAGCGCGGCGGCCAGGTCGTCGAGGGCGGCCTCCATGGTGGTGGAGCGGCCGGCCATGGCGGCGGTGAGTTTGTTCAGATTGCTGAAGGTCTGCACCAGCAGTTGCTGGTTGTCGTCGCTGAGCAGAGACTTGAGGCGCTTGGATGCCTCGATCAGGTTGTCCACCAGCTCGCCCAGGCTGCGGTCCAGGCGTCCCCACACCGAGGGCCGGCTGGGGATCACCGGGTAGTCCTGGCCGGGCTCGGCGGCGAGCGCCGGGGCGGCCTGGCTGCCGCCGAGCAGGTTGATGTAGGCCAGCCCGGTCAGGCCCTGTGCCTCCAGGGTGGCGACGGTGTCCTGCTTGATCGGTGTGCCGAGCTCGACCTCCAGCAGCAGCAGCACCAGTTCCGGGTTGTCCGGCGCCAGGTGGATCTCGCGGATGCGGCCGACGTCCACACCGCGGTATTTCACCGCGCCGTCACGGCTCAGCCCCGCCACCGACTCGGCCATGTAGACCGCGTAGATGCGGTAGTCGCGACCGGGGCCGCCGGCACCCAGCCACAGGATGCCGGCGATGAAGGTCGCGCCGAGTCCGAGCACGAACAGTCCCACCAGCATGTGTTGAATCTTGTTTTTCATCATGTCGTATGCGGGACTGCCGCCTGTGCGGCCCTGGCCCTGGGTCCCTGAAAGAATCGCATCACTGCGGGATCGGTGGATTGCGCCAGCTCAGCCATCGGGCCTTGGGCCAGGATACGCGCCTCGCCTACCAGCACCACCCGGTCGGCGATGCGCCACAGCGAATCCATGTCATGGGTCACCAGCACGATAGTGGGGCCCAGCGCTGCCTTCAACTGCAGCACCAGTTCGTCCAGGGCGTCGGCGCTCAGCGGATCCAGGCCCGAGGTCGGCTCGTCGAGGAACAGGATCTCGGGGTCCAGTGCCAGGGCGCGGGCCAGCGCGGCACGCTTGCGCATGCCGCCGCTCAGCTGACTGGGGTAGAGCTGCCCCTCGGCCGGGGCGAGCCCGACCAGGCCGAGCTTGATGCGGGCGATGTCGTCGATCAGTGCGCTGTCCAGGTTGGTGTGTTCGCGCAGCGGCGTGCCGATGTTTTCCAGCACCGTCTGGCCGCTGAACAGCGCGCCGTGCTGGAACAGCACGCCGATGCGGCGCCGGGTGGCCAGGGTGCGGCTGTCGTCCAGCCCGGTCACGTCCCGGCCGAATAGCCGCACCGTGCCGGCGGTGGGTTCCTGCAGCAGGGTCATCTCGCGCAGCAGGGTGGACTTGCCGCTGCCGCTGCCGCCGACGATGGCCAGCACCTCGCCGCGGTAGACGGTCAGATCGACGTTTTCGTGCACCGTCTTGCTGCCGAAACGCATGGTCAGGCCCTGCACCTGGATGACCGGCTGGCGTGAGTCGTCGACCTTGCTCATATGCCCAGGTAGCTGAAGGCCACGGAGAAGGCGGCGTCGATGACGATCACCGCCAGGATGGACTGCACCACGCTGACGGTGGTGCGGCGGCCGACGCTCTCGGCGCTGCCGCTGACCTGGAAGCCCTGGTAGCAGCCGATGGTGGCGATCACCGCGGCGAACACCGGCGCCTTGCCGACACCCACCAGGTAGGAGTCCATCGTCAGCGCCACCGACAGCCGGTCGATGAAGGTGCTGTAGGCGATGTCCAGCTGGATGTTGGCCATCACCATGCCGCCGAGCACGCCCATGATGTCGGCGTATACGGTGAGCAGCGGCAGGGCGATCATCAGCGCCAGCACCTTGGGCAGCACCAGCAGGTCCATCGGCTGGATGCCGATGACGCGCAGCGCGTCCACCTCCTCGGTGACCTTCATGGTGCCGATCTGCGCGGTGTAGGCCGAGCCGGTGCGCCCGGCGACGATGATGGCGGTGAGGATGGGCGCCAGTTCGCGCAGCATGGATAGGCCCACCAGGTCGGCGACGAAGATGCTGGCGCCGTACTGGCGCAGCTGCACACCGCCCTGGTAGGTGATGACGATGCCGAGCAGGAAGGCCAGCAGGCCGACGATGGCCAGCGCCTTGTGGCCGGCCTCGCCGAGTTCGTGGGCAACCTCGCCCCAGCGGATGCGCAACGGGCGCAGCATCAGCCGCAGGCTGGCGATGGCCATCTGGCCGATGAAGCCCAGCAGCCCCAGGCCGTTGCGGACACTCTCCAGACTCTGGCGCCCCAGGTCTTCCAGCAGGCCCGGTGGCTCGACGGGGGCAGCCGGCTGTTGGCTGGCGGCGGTGCGACGTACCAGTTCCAGCAGCCCCTGGGCCTCGCTGGACAGGGCGTCGACGGCGACCTGATTGCCCTGTTGCTGGCGCTGTGTCAGCTGCTGGTGCAGCAGCAGGGCGCCACCGGTATCCATGTGGTGGACCTGGCTGAGGTCGAAGCGCAATTCGCCGGCCGGCCACTGCAGCCGCGTCAGCCGCGCCGCCAGCCTGCCCAGATGGCGGACGCTCCAGTCACCGCTGCAGCGGGCGACATTGCCGTCGAGGCGGAGATCCGCGTGGCGTTGTGGGGTGCGGGAAGCAGGCATTGGTTTCACTGTTGCGCGTTTCGCCGGGTCTGGCAAGTCTCGACCGAGGCCCCGGCTGACATGAATCAGTCGCGCAGAATCCCGTACAATCGGGGCTGGTTTTTCAATAGCGGGTTGCAGTGGAACTCAACTATCGAGAATACGGCGTAGACACCCCCGGCCGGCCGGCCGTGGTGCTGCTGCACGGCCTGTTCGGCAGCGGCGGCAACCTGCATGCCATCGCCGAGGCGCTGGCGCCCGGCTACCGGGTACTGGTGCCTGACCTGCCCAACCACGGTCGCTCACCGCACAGCGATGACATCTCCTACCCGGCCATGGCGCAGGCACTGAGCGACTGGCTCGACGCACTCGGCGTCGCAGAGGTGTGGCTGGCCGGTCACAGCATGGGCGGCAAGGCCGCCATGTGGCTGGCACTGACCCAGGGCGCGCGGGTGTCCGGGCTGATGGTGATGGACATGGCGCCGGTCACCTACCCGGACCGCTTCGGCGAGATCTTTGCCGCCATGCAGACGCTGCCGCTGGCCGACCTGCGCGACCGTAGCGACGCCGACGCCCGCCTGGCCCAGACCCTGGACAACCCCGACCTGCGCGCCTACCTGCTGCAGAACCTGGTCAAGGGCAAGGTCGGCGGCTGGCGCTGGCGGGTCAACCTGGCCGGGCTGGCGGCGGCGCGGCAGACCCTGATGGGCTTCCCGGACACCCAGTCCAGCTACCTGGGGCCGGCGCTGTTCCTGTACGGCAGCACCTCCGATTACGTGCGCCCGGAGCACGGCCCGGTGATCCGCAAACTGTTCCCCTATGCCCGGGAGCGGCAGATCCCCGGCGCCGGGCACTGGGTCTATGCCGAGCGGCCCGATGCCGTGGTCGAGGCGCTGCGGGCCTTTCTGACCTGAGCCTGCCTGCTTGCCGCACGGCGCCCGGCGCTGCGCTATAATTGCGCGCTTTCCGTTTTTGCCCTTCTTCACAAGGTGATGAGCATGTCCGAGTCCGGCATCAAAAAGGTAGTCCTCGCATATTCCGGTGGTCTGGATACCTCCGTGATCCTCAAATGGCTGCAGGACACCTATAACTGCGAGGTGGTGACCTTCACCGCCGACATCGGTCAGGGTGAGGAGGTCGAGCCGGCCCGCGCCAAGGCCAAGGCCATGGGCATCAAGGAGATCTACATCGACGATCTTCGTGAAGAGTTCGCCCGCGACTTCGTGTTCCCCATGTTCCGCGCCAACCCGCTGTACGAGGGTGAGTACCTGCTCGGTACCTCCATCGCCCGCCCGCTGATCGCCAAGCGGCTGATCGAGATCGTCAAGGAGACCGGCGCCGACGCCATCTCCCACGGTGCCACCGGCAAGGGCAACGACCAGGTGCGCTTCGAGCTGGGTGCCTATGCGCTCAAGCCTGACGTCAAGGTGATCGCGCCGTGGCGCGAGTGGGACCTGCTGTCGCGCGAGAAGCTGATGGCCTACGCGGAAGAGCACGGCATCGTGGTGGACTACGCCAAGAAGGGCAAGAAGTCGCCGTACTCCATGGACGCCAACCTGCTGCACATCTCCTACGAGGGCGGGATCCTGGAAGACCCCTGGGCGGAGCCGGAAGAGGACATGTGGCGCTGGTCGGTGTCGCCGGAGAAGGCCCCGGATACCCCCACCTACGTGGAACTGAGCTTCGAGAAGGGCGACATCACCGCCATCGACGGCCAGGCCATGAGCCCCGCCACCGTCATGGAACACCTGAACAAGGTGGGCGGCGCCAACGGCATCGGCCGCGACGACATCGTCGAGAACCGCTTCGTCGGCATGAAGTCGCGCGGCTGCTACGAGACCCCGGCCGGCACCATCATGCTCAAGGCACACCGCGCCATGGAGTCGCTGACCCTGGACCGCGAGGCCGGCCACCTGAAGGACGAGCTGATGCCGCGCTACGCCAGCCTGATCTACAACGGCTTCTGGTTCAGCCCCGAGCGCGAGGCGCTGCAGGCGCTGATCGACAAGACCCAGGAGACGGTCAACGGCGTGGTGCGCATGAAGCTGTACAAGGGCAATGTCATCGTCGCCGGCCGCAAGTCCGACACCGACAGCCTGTTCGACGAGTCCATCGCCACCTTCGAGGACGACGCCGGCGCCTACGACCAGAAGGATGCCGAGGGCTTCATCAAGCTCAACGCGTTGCGTTTGAAAGTAGGTGCGCGCCGCAAGGGCTGATAACGCCTTTTCGCGGAGCAACAAAAAAGCGGCCTGAGGGCCGCTTTTTTGTTGTCGGGTGCAGCGGCTTCAGCGCTGGAACTGGCCGACGATGCGATGCAGTTGCTGGACCTGCTCGGCCATGCCGTACATCTCGTCGCGGGTCTCGGCCGCGCCACTGGCGGACTGGGTCATCGCGGTGCTGATGCGGGCCATGCTGTCCTCCACGCCGCCCGACATGGCCTGCTGGGTGTGCGCGGCTTCGGCGATCTCGCGGTTCATGTCGTTGATCTCGTGGATGGCGCCGGCGATGCCGGCCAGCAGTTCGGCGGTCTCCTCGACGAAGCCCTCGGTGGTCTCGGCCTGCTGCTGGGCGTCGTCCATCGCCTGCGCCGCCTCGCGGGCCTTGGCCTGCAACTGGGAGATCATCTTTTCGATCTCCTCGGTGGACGCCTGGGTACGGCTGGCCAGGGTACGGACCTCGTCCGCCACCACCGCGAAGCCGCGACCCTGCTCGCCGGCACGGGCGGCCTCGATGGCGGCGTTGAGCGCCAGCAGGTTGGTCTGTTCGGCGATGCCGCGGATCACATCCAGCACCATGCCGATCTTATCGCTGCTGCCTTCCAGGGTGCGGATGGTGTCGGCAGCGCTGGCCACCTCGCCGGACAGCTGGCCGATGGCGCCGATGGCCTCGGTGGCGATCAGCGCGCCCTGGCGGGTCTGGTCGTTGGCGTCATTGCTGGACTTGGCGGTGCGGCTGGTCATGTCGGCGATGCGCTGGGCCGAGTTGATCATTTCCAGGATCGCCTGCTGGGTTGCCTCGATGGCACTCTGCTGGTCGGCAGTCCCGGCACGGCATTGGTCGGCGATCAGATTGAGGCGCTGGCTGGAATGGCTGAGCGTCTCGGTGGAGCCGTCGATGCGACCGACCATCTCACTGAGGTTGTCGCACATCAGGTTGAAGCTGGTGACGATCTCGCCAATGGTGTCGTGGCTGACCAGGTCGCAACGTCGCGAGATGTCGTTGTGGCTGATGGCCTGGGCAACCTGTGACACCTGCTGCAAGGGTCTGACCAGGACCACCTTGGTGATGTAGAAATTGGCCAGGCCCATCACGATGCCGGCCGCCAGGCAGCTGATCACGAACCAGGTCTCCATACCCGGCCGATAGTCCACGAACAGTTGCGCGAACAAGGGGAAGACAATGCCCATTGCGATGCCGAAGCCAAGCAGGTTCAGTAGTAGTTTGCGCAACAGACTGGGTTTGGAGAGTGCCATGGCGTGGTTCCTCAGGATCAGCCGGTAATTGTTGTTCTTTGTCGCCTGTGGGTTAACGGCCGGGAGTGTCGTTCCTGAAGTGGCCGGTACGGTTTTCCTGCTCATGTGCCTGGTGCGTTTCCCGCGGACTCGTTTGGCCCTACACTCATCGCCATGAAAACAGCTCAAGTGTCTAGCGACAGCCGTCCGATCATCGCCGTCAGCAGTTGCCTGTTGGGTCAGGAGGTACGCTTCGACGGCGGCCACAAGAAGGCTAGCTGGCTGGTGGGGCCGCTGGCCGAATTCATCGATTACCGCCCCATCTGTCCGGAGGTCGCCATCGGCCTGGGGATTCCGCGGCCACCCATCCACCTGGTCGGCGATGCCGACAGCCCTCGGGCGGTCGGGGTGAAGGATCCGACCATGGACGTGACCGCGCCGCTGGAGGCCTTCGCGCGCCAGACGGCGAACGGCTTGGACGAGGTGTCGGGCTACGTACTCAAGAGCAAGTCGCCCAGTTGCGGCATGGAGCGGGTCAAGCTGTACGGCCAGCACGGTGGCCAGAAGGCGGCGGTCGGCATCCATGCCCGGGTGATCATGGAGCGGTTGCCCAACCTGCCGGTGGAGGAGGAGGGACGGCTCAACGATCCGGTATTGCGCGAGAACTTCATCACCCGCGTGTACACCTACCGGCGTTGGCAGGCATTTCGCAAGCAGCGTCTCACCGCCAAGGGGCTGGTGGACTTTCACTCACGCCACAAGTACCTGGTGATGGCGCACAGCCAGGCGGCCTACAAGCGCATCGGACAGCTGCTGTCCAACCTCAAGGGGGTGCACCTGCCGGCGGTGGCCGATGAATACATCGGCGAACTGATGGCGGCGCTGAAGCGGCGCGTCAATCGTGACCGCCACGTCAACGTGCTGCAGCACATCATGGGCTACCTGAAGAAGCGCCTGGACGGCGACGACAAGCAGGAACTGGTCGAGGCCATCGAGGCCTATCGCCGGGGCGAGGTGCCGCTGATCGTGCCGATGTTCCTGCTGCGTCACCATTTCCGTCACCATCCGGATCCGTACATGGACGAGCAGTGGTACCTCAATCCCTATCCCGAGTCCCTCGGCCTGCGCAACAACATCTGACGCCATGCAAGATCAATTCGGCCTGATCGTCATCGGTGACGAGATCCTCAAGGGCAAGCGCCGCGACCGGCACTTCGACGCCTTCCGAGAGCTGCTCGGGGAGCGCGGTTTCGGCCTGGCCTGGCTGCAGATCCTGCCGGACGATCCGGATCTGTTGATCCGTCACCTGGGCAGCAGCATGGCCGAGGGGGTGCCGGTGTTCTGCTGCGGCGGCATCGGCGCCACCCCGGACGATCACACCCGCCAGTGTGCGGCGCGTGCCGCCGGTGTGCAGCTGATCCGCCATCCGGGTGCGGTGGCCGAGATCGAGGCGCAGTTCGGTGCCGATGCCTACCCCATCCGCATCCTGATGGCCGACCTGCCCGAGGGCAGTGAACTGATCCCCAATCCCTACAACCGGGTGCCGGGCTTCAGCCTCCGTGATCACTATTTCCTGCCCGGCTTCCCGGACATGGCCCATCCCATGGCGCGCTGGGTGCTGGACCGTTATTACAGCGAGGGTGCGGTGCCCGAGCGGGAGCTGGCGCTGAAGGTGTTCGGTGCGCCAGAGTCGACCTTGCTGCCGCTGATGCAGCAGCTCACCGCCGACTACCCGCAGCTGAAGCTGTTCAGTCTGCCGCGGCTGGGGCCGGATGGTTTCGTGGAGTTGGGTTTTCGCGGCCGCGACGGCCTGGAGCCGGCCTTCGCGGCGTTGCGCGCAGGGGTTGTCGCGCTGGGCCTGGATTACCAACTGCGCACCGTTGTCTGAAGCGTCGGCGGGCGGCGCCGGCCGGGTATTGGCTTTGGTTGACTGAGTCGCCGCCCAGCAGCATCTGATACGGGCATTGGGCCTGTTGCGTCAGCCCAAGCTACAGACTAAGGCGAGTTGGTGCCCGATGCCGGCTGGTTCTTGATCTGCGCCCATAAGTCCAGCGCCGCCTGCCGGCTCTGTTTCAGATCCACCAGCGGGTTGAGCCAGGGGCTGTCCGCCGCCAGTCCGGCTGCATCGCGCACGGCGGCCGGTGCCTCCCAGGGTCTGTGGATCCACTTGTCCGGCAGCCGCGCCAGCTCCGGCAGCCAGCGCCGCAGGTAGTCGCCCTGAGGGTCGTATCTTTCGCCTTGCAGCACCGGGTTGAAGATGCGGAAGAAGGGCGCGGCGTCGGCACCGCAGCCGGCGCTCCACTGCCAGCCCAGGGTGTTGTTGGCCAGGTCCGCATCCACCAGGGTGTCCCAGAACCAGCGCGCACCTTCCTGCCAGGGGATCAGCAGGTTCTTGGTCAGCAGCGATGCCACCAGCATGCGCACCCGATTATGCATCCAGCCGTGCTGCCACAGCTGGCGCATGCCGGCGTCGACGATGGGTATGCCGGTGCGCCCCTGCTGCCAGGCGGCCAGTGACTCGGTGTGATCGCCCTGCCACAGCAGCCCGGCGAAGCGGCGGTCCAGCGGCTGATCGGTGGTGTGGGGAAAGTGATACAGCAGGTGGTGGGCGAACTCACGCCAGTAGAGCTGGCGCAGGTAGGGCGCGGCCGCTTCGCCCGCCGCGCGGCAGGCCCAGTGGACCTGACGGGGGCTGAGTTCGCCGTGATGCAGATAGGGCGACAGGCGCGAGGTGGCGGCCAGCGCCGGGCGGTCACGCAGCTCGGTATAGTCGCCCAGCGACGTGTCGGCGAAGCCGGCCAGCAGGTTCGCGGCGCCGGCCTCACCGGGCGTCCAGTGTGCGGCCATGCCCTGGTCCCAGGGGATGGCCGGCAACAGCCCCAGCGTGTCGATGTCCAGGCCATTGGTCTCTACGGATACCGGCGGCAGGGCGGCGGGCGCCGGCAGCGGTGCGGCAGGTTCAGCCAGCTTCAGGCAGGCCTTGTGGAAGGGCGTGAACACCCGGTAGGGCCTGCCCTGGCCGGTAGCGACTTCCCAGGGCTCAACCAGCAAGGCGGCCTTGTGACTGGTCGTGGCGAGTCCTGCGTGCTTGGCCCAGCGGCTGATGGCTGCGTCGCGCGTCAGCGCCGCCGGTTCATAGAGGCGGTTCCAGTGCAGTTCCCGGGCGCCGGTCTGTGCGGCCAATTCGGCGAGTACCTCCTGGCTGTCGCCTGCACGGATGACCAGGCGGCTGCCGAGGCGTTCGAGGCCGGCGGCCAGTTCGGTAAGGCCGTGGTGCAGCCACCAGCGGCTGGCCGCACCCGGTTGCCAGGGCACGGCCTCGTGCGGGGCATGGATGTAGACCGGGATCACCCGGCTGCCGTCAGCGGCGGCGGCCAGCAGTGCCGGATTGTCGGTCAGGCGCAGATCCCGCCTGAACCACAAGATTACCGTTCTCATGCTGCCAGCTTAACGCTCAACTCACGCTGTCATGTACCGATAACGAGTAAGGCTATAAGGCCCAGCCAGGTCGAGTGAGGATCAGCGCGCGTGGATATCGGCCCAATAACCAGCTCTGTTTTTTCACGCTGCAACCATTGCAGCGGCGGCCAGGACGCGCTCGCAATGGAGGAACGGCAATCCGAAACCAGGCGTTCCTCCCCGTCCGAGCAGGCCGCCGATGCGGCATCGGTCGGTGGTGTGCCCGAGGACAACAAGGCCCTCGGCCAGGCCGGTGAATCCGCCGACGCGAAGAACGAGTCTGGCCAGTCTTCGTCGCAGGCGCGGGATCCGGGATCGGCCGAGTACCGGGAATTGCAGCAGCTGCAGGCCCGCGACCGGGAGGTGCGAGCTCACGAGCAGGCCCACCTGGCTGCGGCAGGACAATATGCCAAGGGCGGCGCCAGCTTCAGCTATACCCGGGGGCCGGACGGTCACAACTACGCCACCGGCGGCGAGGTGGGCATCAGCACCTCGGCGGTGTCGGGTGACCCGGAGGCGACGCTGCGCAAGGCGGAACAGGTACGGCGTGCGGCGCTGGCGCCGGCCGAGCCGTCGGCACAGGACCTGAAGGTGGCGGCCGAGGCCTCCGCGACGGCCACCCGGGCGCGGCAGGATATCGCCGAGCAGAGCCGCGGTGGCGAGGACGGCATCAAGGCCTACGGCGAGGCCGGCGCGCTCGAGTCCAGCGAGCCGGGCGGCATCGACCTGCGGGCCTGAGGCCCTTATGCCTGCTCCCAGCTGGGCGGCGTGCGCGGGTGGCCCGCCTCATGGAGCTTTTCCAGGTATTCCGTCCAGTACATCGCCTGCTTGCGGCCCAGGTCGTGCAGATAGGCCCAGTCGTACAGGCCAGAATCGTGGCCGTCGTCGTAGACGATCTTGATGGCGTAGGCGCCCACCGGCTGGATGTCGGTGATGTTCACATCCTGTTTGTCCAGCTGCAGCTTGGCACCCTTGCCCATGTGGCCACGCACCTCGGCCGAGGGCGAATAAACCCGCAGGTATTCGCAGGGATAGGTGTAGCGGGCGCCGTCGTCGAAGGCGATCTCCAGCGTGTGGGACTGCTGGTGCAGCACGATGTCGACGGGCTTGGGCTTGTTGCTCACGGTATGCCTCTCAGGCGCGGGCCTGTTCGATGGCGGCCAGCACGCCGTCCCAGAAGGTCAGCCGTGCGCTCACCGCCTGCCGGCCGGCATCTTCCGCCTCCGCCTGACGGTCAGGATCGCCGTTGCACAGGCCGTTGAGCAGGCGCAGCGACAGCGGCGCGTGGAAGTCCTCATCCAGGTGGATGTGGCGCTTCAGGTAGTAGTGGAAGGCCGGCGCGTCCTGCTCGGCGATGCCGATCTTGTCCAGCAGCGCGCGGAACATGCACGGGATGATGTGCTCGCGGCCCAGCGCCAGCGCCGCGGCCACCGTGTGCGGCTTGCCGCTGTCGATGAAGGCGAAGGTCTGGGTGGTGAAGGCCCGTGACGGCGCCGGCACCTCCGGGTGGGCCAGGGCGGCCTCGATGCCCTGGTTGCGCACCCGTTCCACGAAGCGCAGCGGCGCATCGGCGTCCGCGCCGATCTCGCGCATCGCCTGGCAGTACAGCTCGAAGTGGCTGCCGAACTGCTGGTCGCCGCCGGGCAGGGCCTGGTCCGACTCCTCCTCCAGCACCAGCTCATTGATGAAGCGGCGCACGTCGCCGTCGCCGCCCGGCACCCAGGGGTAGCGGGTGGGCGCGATCCGGCCCTGCAGGTACTTGATCAGCGACATGAAGTCCCACACCGAATAGACGTGGTGGCTCATGAACAGGCGCAGGTCCTCTACGCTGTGGATGGCGGCGTAGATGGGGTGATCCTCAAGGCCATGACGGAAGGACTCGATGAGCTGGCTGGATATCGGGCTGATGGGCTGTGCGGACATGGGCATAGGGGCCGTGATCGGGCCGGGACGTGAAAACAGGCAGCGATGATAGCGGCTTTGGCCGCGGCAATGACCTGACCAGGATCAGGCTATTGCGCGGCGCCCAGCGCCAGGGCGCGTTGCCAGCGGGCGTTGGGCTGCGCGGCATCCGCGGCCGTTGCGGCCTCGGGCCAGCCGGCGGCGTGCTGCCGGACCAGGCCGGCGAGGGCGGCGATGTGATCGGCGCGGTCGTTCAGGCAGGGGATGTAGCGGTACTCCTGGCCGCCTGCCTCCAGGAACACCTCGCGGTTCTCCATGGCGATCTCTTCCAGGGTCTCCAGGCAGTCGGCCGAGAAACCCGGGCACACCATGTCCACCGATTTCACCCCTTCCCTGGCCAGCTTTTCCAGGCTCTGGTCGGTGTAGGGGCGCAGCCATTCCTTGGGGCCAAGACGCGACTGGAAGGTCAGCTGCCATTGCTGCTCGGACAGTCCCAGCGCCTCGGCCAGCAGCCGACCGGTCTTCTGGCATTCGCAGTAGTAGGGATCGCCCGCCTCGAAGTATTCGCGCGGGATGCCGTGGAAGGACATCACCAGCTTGTCCGCCCGGCCGTGCTCGGCCCAGTGCTCGCGCACGCTGTCGGCCAGGGCGGCGATGTAGCCCGGGTCGTCGTGGAAATGGTTGATGAAGCGCAGCTCCGGCAGCCAGCGCCACTGGCGCAGCTCGGCGGTGACCGCATCGAAGATCGACGCGGTGGTGGTGGCCGAGTATTGCGGATACATCGGCAGCACCAGCAGGCGGCGAGCGCCGGCCCGCCGCAGTTCGTCCAGTCCGGCGGCGATGGATGGCTTGCCGTAGCGCATCGCCAGGGTGACGGTCACCGGCCCCGGCAGTACATCGTCCAGCGCGGCCTGCAGGGCGTCGCGCTGCTGCTTGGAGATCACCAGCAGCGGCGAGCCTTGCTCGGTCCAGACCTTCTGGTAGGCCTTGGCGGAGCGGCGCGGACGGGTGTTGAGGATCACCCCGTTGAGCACCAGCCACCACAGCGGGCGGGCCATCTCCACCACCCGCGGGTCCCATAAAAACTCTTTCAGATAGCGACGCACATCGCCGACCGACGGCGAGTCGGGGGTGCCCAGGTTGACCAGCAGGATGCCCAGGCGGTCGGGGCTGTCATGGCGGAAGTTGCTGTCGGTGCTCACGGTGCGTGTGTGTCTCGTCGCAGTCTGGATGGCGGGCAGTTTAACCCGCCATCGCCGTGAAAGCCCCGGCGGGGAACAGGGGTTGGGGGATCAGCCGGCGGCACGGCGCAGCCGGGCCTCGACCCGGGCGGTGTCGAGCACGTCCTGCTGCAGCACCTGTGGGTACAGCGGGTGCAGATCGGCCATCTGCAGCGCCTGCTGGCGGGCGGCCTGTTCCAGCTCGCGGCGGGTGGCCGCGCTGAGGGTGTCCAGGGTCAGCAGCAGGGGTGCGAGCCAGTGCAGGTAGTCGCGCACCAGGGCCGTGCCGGCACCATCCGGCCACAGGGTGCGCAGCGGCAGTTCGGGGAAGGCCGTGGCGGGCAGCGCATGGCAGCTGTCGTCCAGCGGCACAGCGCTGCCGTCGTCCTGGCGCTGGTACCAGCGGCGTTGCGGCGCCGGGCCGGCGGCGTCACGGACCAGCCGCTCCAGGGTGGCGGCATGGTGGCGGTTGCCATGGGTGTCGCTGGCGGGGATGCCCAGCGCGGCCAGGCTGGCAGCGGTGAAGTCGGCTGACAGCGGCGCGGTGGCGCACCAGTCGTCGGCGCGGATCTCAGTGGTGAAGCGTTGCTCCACGGTGGCGGCCAGCAGGGCCAGCGGCTGGCCCTGGTCATCCAGCAGCCAGTGTTCAATGTTATCGGTGAAGGGGAAGGGCAGTTGGGACTGCACGACCTGCAGGGTGGCGACCATCCGTTCGCTGGCGGCCAGCATGGCGCCGATGTCCAGGATCGGATTGACCGGCACCTGCGACAGCCCCTGTTCGGCATGCCAGCTGCCGAAGCGGAAGAACTGCTTCACGGAGTGGGTGGGCTCGCCCCGGCCCCAGGTGTGCTCGGGGCGCACCGCCTCCACCTGGATCTGCCAGTGCCGGCCGTCGCTGGACAGGGCGCGGGCGTCGCCGATTTCCACCACCTCCATCACCCCCCGGAAGGGGTTGAGGCGGCGCACCGTGTAGCAATTGGGGGCGGCACTCAACGGGTCTTGTCCAGCCTGTCCTTGAGACGGTCCGCCAGGTCGTAGGCCGGATCCTGGAGCTCCGGGTCCAGCACCTCCATCAGATATTCAAGTTCGTCCAGCAGGCCTTCGATCTCGGCCTTGTCCTGCAGGCCGTCCAGCTTGCCGGCCAGCTGCTGCATGAAGCGGTAGGGATCAACACCTTGCACCCTGATTCTCCCTCGATTGCCTACCGGTGAGGGTGGCAGTTGCCCGGCCGCCGGGCAAGCGCGCGATCACACAGTCAGTCGCTTATTTCCCCACACGGCGAACAACGGGTCGGCGTCGGCCATGCGGTCGGCGTACTTGTCATCCGCCGGGCGCGGCAGGCCGCGCAGGGATAGGCTGTGCAGGTCTTCAAGCCCGGCCGCCTGCAGTTCGTCCAGCACCAGCGCCGGCCGCTCGAAGGGGTGGATGTCCTGCCAGATGCGGATCACCTTGGGCGGGAACCAGCGGTCGCTGAAGCTGACCAGCAGCAGGCCGCCGGGCGCCAGTACGCGCTGCAGTTCGGCGAACACCGCGGCCGGCCGGGTCAGGTATTCCACCGAGGCGGTGCAGATCACGGCGTCGAAGCCAGCATCGGCGAAGGGTAGCGTGGGGTCGGTGTTCAGGTCCTGTACCCGACGCTCGTCCAGGCGCGGGTTGGCGGCCAGTTCCTCGGCGTTCATGCCCAGGCCGGTTACCTGGTCCAGCACCAGGTCGTCGGGCAGGTGGCTGTCCCAGCTGGCCATCAGGTCCAGCACCCGGCTGCCGGCCGGTATCAGGTCGGCGTGCAGGGCGCGCAGCGCGGCACGGCAGTGGGCGTCCAGGTGCTGCACCAGCCGCGGCACGCTGTAGAAGCGCTCATCCGCCTCCTCGGCCAGCCGGCTGAAGGGTGCATCGGACCAGAAGTCGGTGGGCTGCTCGCGCCAGCGGGCGGTCATGCCCGGGCCCCCGGCGGCGACGGTCTCGGCCAGGTCGTGGCAGCGGCCGTCGTGCTCGTCGCCGGCCGGCCAGACGTCGACGATGCGCGCGCCAAACGTGACGGGGCGGTGGGCCAGCGGGTGATTGAGGTCGACGGTCAGGCTGTCGTCGCCGACCCGGCCGATCCGCATCGGCATCCGCTCCTCGGGGAGGATGCCGTGCACCCCGCCGATGTGGCCGCGCGGGTAGAAGCGCCCGGCGCGCGGTTCCACGGTGCGGTGCTTGCTGCGCTTGCGATTGAAGGCGGATGCGGGGATGTCGAAGCATTGTCCGGCGTCGTAACCGGGCAGCAGTTCGCCGGCGGCAAAATCGTGGCTGGCCTGGTGACCCAGCGGCTTGCCCAGGATCTCGGCCTCAAGGGCGAACGGCAGGATGTCGTGCCACAGGTTCAGCTTGGGCAGCAGCCGCAGGTCGATGTGGCTGGCCCGCTCGCACTGCCAGTGCAGGCTGCACAGCATGCCGGTCATTGCCCTGCCGTCGGTCAGTTCCTGGCCGAGGCGATCGGCGGGGCGGTCGCTGCCGGCGATGACCGCAGCGGCACCGAGCAGTTTATCCAGGGGCATGGTTGTTCCATCAGCTGAAGCTGAGTTGATAGCTGATGGGATTGAGGTAGTCGGCCTCGCGGCTGAGTTCAGCCACGGTCAGCGGGCGTTCGTCCAGCTGGCCTGGCGGGAACTGCAGTTGCAGGGTCTGGGCGTCGGCATCGACCTGCAGAATGGGCAGCTCACGGGGCTTGGGGCTGCGGCCGCGATGCAGCAGCACCGCCAGGCGCAGCAGGATGCTGAGGCGCAGCACGCTGCTGCGCACCGATTCACCGAGGCCGGCGAACAGGTTGCTGCTGAGCTTGCGACGGTGGGCGCGCACCAGCGCGGCGATGACGGCCTGGTCCTGGCGGGAGAAGCCGGGCAGGTCGGCATTGGCCAGCACATAGGCGCTGTGCTTGTGGTGGCCGCTGTGGGCGATGGCCAGGCCCAACTCGTGCAGTTGCGCCGCCCAGCCGAGGACCTGGCGATCCTCCGGGTTGCTCAGTGACCAGGCGTCGGCCACCTGGTCGAGCAGGGTCAGGGCGGTGGTCTGCACCCGGCTGGCCTGCTCGGCATCCACGTCGAAGCGTTGCATCAGCGACTGCACCGTGCGGTCACGCACGTCCTCGTGACGGATCTGGCCGAGCATCTCGTACAGCAGGCCTTCGCGCAGGGCCTCGTCGGATACCGCCATCTGCTCGATCTTCAGGCCATCGAAGATGGCCGATAGCACCGCAGTGCCGCCGGCGATCAGCGGCCGACGGTCATCACTGAGCCCTTCCAGCTTGAGCTTGTCGACGTGGCCGGCCTCGACCAGCGCCTTGCGCAGTTTCTTCAGCGAAGCGGCGGTGATGCCGGCATCGCTCCAGCCGGCGGCCCGCACCACCTTTTCGATGGACTTGATGGTGCCGGAACTGCCCACTGCCTGGTCCCAGCCCAGCGCCCGGTAGCGGGTGCGCACCGGGCGCACCTCCACCGCGGCGGCGGTGACCGCCTGCTGCATGGTTTTGTCGCTGATGCTGCCGTCGGCGAAGAAGCTGCGGGTCATGCTGACGCAGCCCATGAACAGGCTTTCCCGCTCGATGGGGTCCATGCCGCGGCCGACGATGATCTCGGTGCTGCCGCCGCCGATGTCCACCACCAGCCGCTGCTCGTTGCCGGCAGGCAGGCCGTGGGCCACCCCGGCGTAGATCAGGCGGGCCTCCTCGCGGCCGGCGATGACGTCGATCTCGTGGCCCAGCGCCTGCTCGGCCTGGCGCAGGAAATCGCCGCCGTCGTCCACCTGGCGCAGGGTGTTGGTGCCCACCACCCGCACCAGCGCCGGGGGCAGCGGCTTGAGCCGCTGGCCGAAGCGGGCCAGGCAGTCCAGCGCGCGCTGCGCCACCTCGGGGGTGATCTGCTGGTCGGCGGTCAGGCCCTCGCCCAGGCGCACCGGTTCGCGCAGGCGGTCGATGATCTGCAGCCGGCCCTGGTCGAGCCGGGCCACCACCATGTGGAAGCTGTTCGAACCCAGGTCCACCGCGGCGACGGTGTCCTGGCTGTTATCGGGGGCGGGATAGCCCAGCATATGTCACTCCCTGGTTTTGGCCGATGCTAGCAAGCCGCCCGGTCCGGTCATAGCCTGTCGTCGGGCGAGGCAGTCGGGATCAGGTGGGTTAGAATCGGCGCATGTCGTCATTTGATCCAGATATGAACTTCTGCAACGCTTGCGGCGGCCCGCTGGGCGAGCAGGTTCCCGCCGGCGATACCCGTCCACGCCACGTGTGCACGGCCTGCGGTGCCATCCATTACCGGAACCCCAAGGTGGTCGCCGGCTGCATCCCGGTGTGGCAGGACCAGGTGCTGCTGTGTCGCCGTGCCATCAAGCCGCGCTACGGCCTGTGGACCCTGCCGGCGGGCTTCCTGGAGAACGGCGAGAGCAGCCACCAGGGCGCGGTACGCGAGACCGTCGAGGAGGCCAATGCCGAGGTCGACGTGCAGGCCCTGTACTGCACCTTCAACCTGCCGCATATCGACCAGATCTACATGCTGTTCCGTGCGCAGTTGCTGAACCTGGACTTTTCGCCAGGCGAGGAGAGCCTGGAGGTGGCGCTGTTCCGCGAGGAGCAGATCCCCTGGGATGAACTGGCCTTTCCGGTGGTCAGCGAGGCGCTCAAGCTGTTCTTTGCCGACCGTGCCCAGGGTGAATATGGCATCCATATGGGCGACATCCTGCGCGAACCCGATACCAGCCTGCGCAGTTATCAGGTGAAGATGCTGTAGGACAGCTACCAGCTACCAGCTACCAGCTTCCAGCTTCCAGCTTCCAGCTTCCAGCAAAGGCGAAGTCTTCGACTTCGCCTTTATTCTTGACGGTTGAACGGAAGCGGTAAAAATCCCGGCTGGCGGCTGGCGGCTGGCGGCTGTCAGCGACTCTGCACCTGCACCCGCCGCACGTTCTGCGCCACCATGCCCTCTTCCACGTCCGATGCCTTGAGCTGGAACTCAACCACCGTGTCGCGGTTCTGCATGTCCTCGGCGCTCAGGCCATCACCCAGCTCGTTGATGTGGCAGAACACGCTGCTCCAGGGCGAGTCGGCTTCGCGCTGGTCGGTGATCCACAGCTTGCCCTGCACCGTGGTGAGGAAGTTGAGGAAGCCGTAGCCCTTGTCCGGGAACCACTTGGAGCAGTAGCCGCGCACCACCGAGCCGACCTCGCCCCAGTTGTTGCGGGTCTCGGTGGTGATGGGCACCAGGTCGGGGATGAGAAAGCCGGAGTGGCAGGCGTCCACCTGACGGGTAAGTACCCGGGACACGTTGTTGAAGCCCATCAGTTCCACCCGGCAACCCTTGTTCTGCAGCGCGTTGACCAGGGTGAGGAAATCGCCGTCGCCGGTCAGCAGCAGTATCTCGTCCAGGTTCTCGGCCTGCAGCATGGCGTCCACCGCGATCTCCAGGTCGGCATTGGCCTTGGTGGTGACGTTGCCGTCGGCGTCGGTGTAGCGCTTGACGTGCTTGGGGATGACCTTCCAGCCGAAGTCGCGCAGGGTGTTGTGATAGTTGTAGGTCTTGCGGGCGTACTCGCCGTCCTCCTTGGCGCGATCGGCATCGAAGGCCAGGTACATGTTCAGTCGCAGCAGGTGACCGCCGTTGCGGGCGGCAAAGCGGCGCAGCACGTCATAGCGCAGATTGTAGCCGCCGTTGTACTTGATGTTTTCGGCGTCCACATAGACGCCTACCTTGAGTTGACTCACGTTAAACTCCACAGAATCGTAAAAATAATGCCCCGTCGGGGCGGATGCTTTGCAATGAGCAATTGGCTGCAGGTGCGAGCCCGCGATATCGATAATTTGTACTACGGTGCCATTGTCCGCCAGATACGCCGGCCCGGCCAGGGTCGGGCGGCATGATCCTGCGGCGCGGCCTGGGCCTGCACCTGATCATCCTCTGTCTGGTGTGGGCCGTGTGGTTGCTGAGCGGTGGCGACAGGGCGCTGGGGGCGCTGGCCGAACACTGGTCGGTGTCGCTGACCATGGTGTTCGGGTCGTTGATCGCCGGTGCCACCAGCGAGGGCGGCGGCGCGGTGGCCTTTCCGGTGTTCACCAAACTGCTGGGCATCGACCCCGCCGACGCGCGGGTGTTCTCGCTGGCCATCCAGAGCGTCGGCATGAGCTGCGCCAGCCTGGTGATCCTGGCCATGCGGGTGCCGCTGGCATGGCGGGCCATCGGCCTGGCCTCGCTGGCCGGCATCCCCGGCATCCTGGTGGGCAGCCTGCTGATCGCACCCAACGCAGCGGCGCCTCTGGTACGCATGAGCTTCACCCTGCTGTTGGTCAGCGTGGCCATCACCCTGTTCCTGTTAAATCGCAACGCGCGGGTGGTGCGTAGCGATCTGCCCGCGGGCCGGGGTGTCGATCTGGCGCTGCTGGCGGCGGGTTTCGCCGGCGGGATCTTCAGCGGTCTGGTGGGCAACGGCATCGATATCATCACCTTCTCGGTGCTTGTGCTGTGGCTGCGGCTGGACGAGAAGATTGCCACGCCCACTTCCGTGGTGCTGATGGCGATCAACTCGATGGTCGGGCTGCTGATCCACAGCCAGCTCACCGGTGACTTCAGTGGCATGGTGGTGGACTGGTGGCTGGCGGCGGTGCCGGTGGTGGTGGTCGGCGCGCCGTTGGGTGCGCTGGCCTGTTGCTACATGAATCGCCACACGGTGGCGGCCGTGCTGATCGGCCTGGTCGCGCTGGAGTTCATCACTTCGTTATGGTTGATTCCCATGACGACATCCTTGTGGCTGCTCAGCGGGCTGGTACTGGTGCTGTTGGCAGGTGTTAATAACTGGATGTACCGCAGCCGTGCCTTTGAGGCGGCGTGACCAGGAACGGGAGGGAGCATGCAACAGCGTATCGACCAGGTGACCGTCGTCGGCGGCGGCTCAGCAGGCTGGATCATGGCCTTGTACCTGACCACCATGCTCAACCGCAGCGAGCCGGGCCGGGTGAAGGTCACCGTCATCGAGTCGCCGCGCATCCCGCAAATCGGGGTGGGTGAGGGCACCGTGACCGGCTTCTCGCAGCTGCTGCGCCAGCTGGATATTCCCGAGAAGGAATTCATGCTCAAGTCCGACGCCAGCTTCAAGTGCGCCGGGCGCTTCGTCGGCTGGCAGTTTGATGCATCGGGGCGGGAGATGAGCCAGATGAATCCCTTCATGGACGGCGGCCACCTCGACGGTTTCGAGACCTTCCATTACTACCTGAAATACGGCGGCGACGGTCGAGACTACATCGGCATCACCCAGCCCACGCTGGACATGGTGTTGGCTGGCGAGTCGCCCAAGCATCTGGACGCCAAGCCCTACGACGGAGTCATTCCCTATACCTACCATCTGAATGCGGCGGCCTTTTCCGAGCAACTGGCAGCCATAGCCAAGCAGCGCGGCGTGGCCTACATCCAGGACGAGATGCTCGACGTGGAGCTGGCCGAGGACGGCAGCGTCGCCGCGCTGCAGCTGGAGCAGGCCGGCCGCTACCCGGTGCAGTTCGTCATCGACTGCACCGGCTTTAGCGGCCGCATCCTGCAGCAGGCCATGGGCGAACCCTTCCTCGACTACAGCAAGCATCTGTTGGTGGATCGTGCCATCCCCATGCCGGTGCCCCACGAGGATCCCATCGACATCAAGCCCTGCACCACGGCCCAGGCGATGAACGCCGGCTGGGTGTTCAATGTGCCGTTGTTCAGTCGCATGGGTACCGGCTACATCTATTCCAGTGCGTTCAAGACCGACCAGCAGGCGACTGACGAACTGCTGCAGTATCTTGGTGATCGTGCCCCCAAGGACGTCGAGCCGCGGGTGATCCCGATGAAGATCGGCCGGGTGCGCAACACCTGGGTGAAGAACTGCGTGGCTGCGGGTTTGTCTGCCGGCTTTGTTGAGCCATTGGAGGCCACCGCCATCTACACCATTGAACGAACCGCGCGGCACCTGGTGGCCGACTTCCCGTTCGGTGGCATCGAGCCGGTGGTGGTGAGCAAATTCAACAGTGTGATGGATCGCCAGTACCGGGAGTCCCTGGATTTCATCATCATGATGTACGCCACTGCGAATCGGCCGGAGCCTTTCTGGCAGGCGGCGCGTAACGACGTGGAACTGACCGACACGCTGCAGGAAAACCTGGCGCTGTGGCGTCATCAGCCTCCCGGCCCCTACGACGTCAGCAACCAGTTCCTGTTCAGCTACTGGAACTACTTCTTCATGCTGCTCGGTCGTGGTTGGTTCAAGGGCCAGGACTATCCGGTCCGCCACTTGGTGCGGCCCGAACCCTGGCAGGACTTTCTCAAGCGTTCAGCTGCCCATATGCCGAAGGTGCGCGCCGGCCTGCCGAGTCACTACGAATACCTGAACAGCCTGCGCGCCGAGCCGGCCAAGCCGAAGATCCTGTCCAAGTACAGCTTCAACTATTCCTGAGGCTCAGCCGCCCAGGGCGGTCTGTGCCAGCATCGCCAGAGCGAAGCCCAGCACGGCGCCCAGCGGCGGCGCCCAGTGGCGACGCAGTCGCGCCTGCGGCGCGATGTCCTGGAACACCAGGTAGAGGATGCCGCCGGCGGCGAACAGCATGATGGCGCCGAGCAGGTAGGGGACCACGTCGAACACCGCCCAGCCGAGCAGGCCCAACGCCGGGCCGACCGGCACCATCGCCAACATCAACCATTGCGCCCGCTCGGGACGCCCGCCCTCCAGGGCCTTGATCTCGCGAAAGGCGTTGAAGCCCTCGGGCAGGTTCTGCAGCCCGATCAGCAGCGCCAGCAGCGGCGCGGCAGGGGCGCCGGTGGCGAAGATGCCGCCCAGTGCCAGGGTCTCGGGGATGAAGTCCAGCAGCATGGCGCTGAACTGCGGCGACTCGCGCCGTTTCAGTCCCAGCAGGCGTTCCAGTAAGAAGAAGGCCAGGCCGCCGGCGATCATCAACGCCGGGCCATGGCCGGGCTGCGCCACGTGATGCATCCCGGCCGGTACCAGCACCAGTGCCACCGCCGCCACCAGTACCCCGCCGCCGAAGGCGATGATGAAGTGGCGGAGTTCGTTTTCCAGCCAGCTCGGCCGGATGTGTTCGAAGCGCGCCAGTACGCCGCCCAGCGGGATGCAGGCTGCGGCTGCGGCGGTATACAAAATGATGGACAGGATATCGGACACGGTTGGTTGGCTGCAGGGCAACTGGGTGGCGGCTATTGTGTCAGGCCAGCAGGGCCACCGTCTTGACCTGGGCGAAGACCTTGCTGCCGGGAGCCAGTTGCAGCTTGTTGGCGGAGCGGCGGGTGATGCGTGCCAGCAGCGGGGTGCCGGCGGCGTCGAGCTGCACCAGCAACTGTGCGGAGTTCTCCTCGGCCAGTTCGGTGATGGTCACCGGGAAGATGTTGAGGATGCTGGTGCCGGTCTGTTGCTGCAGGGTCAGGCTGACGTCCTTCGCCAGCACTCGCAGCCGCACCGGGTGGCCGATGGGCAGGTCGCAGTGGGCCACAAGGAAGCGCCCGCCACTGAAGGCCAGCTCGGTGAGATGGTCCACCAGGTCGTGGCCGATCACCTCGGCATCGATCACCGCCTTGGCGCCGGCGGCGTGAGCCGGTGGCAGATCCAGGCGGGTGAGCAGTTCCGCGGTGGGTCCGGTGGCGATCACCCGGCCGTCGTCCATCAGCGCCAGGTGGTCGGCGAGGCGCGCCACCTCGTCCGGGTCATGGCTGACGTACAGCAGCGGGACGTCCAGTTCGTCGTGCAGTTGTTCCAGGAAGGGCAGGATGGCGCGCTTGGCGTGGCCGTCCAGCGCCGCCAGGGGTTCGTCCATCAGCAGCAGGCGCGGCGCCGTCAGCAGGGCGCGGGCGATGGCCACCCGCTGGCGTTCGCCACCGGACAGGCCCGCCGGGCGGCGGTCGATCAACTCGTCCAGGCCGAGCAGTGACACCACCTGGTCGAAGTCCATGGCCTGGGCGCCGGGACGTTGTCGTCGCCGTGCGTATTCCAGGTTGCCGCGCACCGACAGGTGGTCGAACAGGCTGGCCTCCTGGAACACGTAGCCCAGCGGGCGACGGTGGGTGGGCAGACAGTGGCTGCCGTCCTGCCACACCTGGTCGCCGACCCGCAGGTAGCCGTCACGGCAGCGCTCCAGGCCGGCGATGGCGCGCAGCAGGGTGGTCTTGCCGCAACCCGACGGACCGAACAGTGCGGTCACGCCGCGGCCCGGCAGCGCCAGCTCGGCATTCAGCCTGAAGCCGCCGCGGTCGATGCGAAAGCGCGCCTCGATCAGGCTGGTCATGGCCGGCTCAACATGAAGCGCCGGTTGGCGCCGTACACCGCCAGCAGCAGCACAAAGGACAACAGCAGCAGTCCGCCGGCCAGCCAGTGGGCCTGGCCGTAGGCCAGCGCCTCCACGTGGTCGTAGATGGCGATGGAAAGCACCTGGGTCTCGCCGGGGATGTTGCCGCCGATCATCAGCACAACGCCGAACTCGCCCACGGTGTGGGCAAAGCCCAGCACGGTGGCGGTGATGAAGCCGTGCCGCGCCAGCGGCAGCGCCACGGTGAAGAAACGGTCCAGCGGACCGGCGCCCAGGGTGGCGGCCACCTCCAGCGGACGCGGGCCGATGCTGGCGAAGGCGCCCTGCAGGGGTTGCACCACGAAGGGCAGTGAATAGATCACCGAGCCGATCACCAGGCCGCTGAAGCTGAAGGCGAGGGTCGGGCCGCCCAGCGAATTCATCAGCCCGCCCAGAGCGCCCTGGGGCGACAGCAGGATCAACAGGTAAAAGCCCAGCACCGTGGGCGGCAGCACCAGTGGCAGCGCCACGGCGGCTTCCACCAGCGACTTGAGCCGGCAGCGGCTGTGGGACAGCCACCAGGCCAGCGGCGTGCCCAGCAACAGCAACAGCAGGGTGGTTGCGCCGGCCAGGCGCAGGGTGACCCAGAGTGCGGCCAGATCGGCGTCGGACAGGGGCATCAGCGCCAGACCGGTTCAGGGGGTGTGATAGCCATGATCTTCGATGATGGCACGGGCGGTGGCCGAACGCAGGAAGTCGAACAGGGCCCGGCCGGCGGGGGTGTCGCGCAGCAGCACCGCCTGCTGTTCGATGGGATCGTAGAGGTCGGCCGGCGGCAGCCAGCGGCTGCCGGCGACCGGCTTGCCGGATTGCTGCAGCTGGCTCAGGGCGACGAAGCCGAGCTGGGCACCGCCACCGCGCACGAAGTGGTAGGTCTGGCCGATGTTTTCGCCGCGTACCAGACGCCCCTGCAGCGATTGCCACAGGCCGAGTTTCTCCAGCACCTGCTGGGCGGCACGTCCATAAGGGGCCAGGCGTGGATTGGCGATGGCCAGGTGATCGAAGTTGCCCTCTTTCAGCGCCTTGCCGTGCGCCACCGCCAGCTGTGGGATGGGACTCCACAGCACCAGCCGCCCCATGGCGTAGGTATGGCGACTGCCTGGTACCGCGAGACCTTCGGACTCCAGCAGGCGGGGGCGCTCCACGTCGGCGGCGAAGAAGGCGTCGAAGGGTGCGCCATGGTGGATCTGACTGTAGTGTTTGCCGGTGGAGCCGAAGGCCAGCTTCAGCTGGTGACCGCTGTGCGCCTCGAAGCTTGTCGCCAGGGCGCGTGCCGCACTGGCGAAGTTGGCCGCCACGGCCACCCGCAGGGTGTCGGCCCAGGCCGCTTGGGTGAGCAGCAGTAACAGCGGGAGCAGTAGGGTCTTCATGGCGCGGATTATACGTGCCATGGCAGGTGGACGGAAAAAGTACGACCACGCCCTGTCAGAGGCGCGGCCGTTGTTTACTGTGTGGCTTGCGGCCGGGTGTCAGGCCTGGGCTACTGCTGTAGTCAGGCCTAGGTGCGGAACCTTCCCACCGCGGTCTGCAGCTGCTGGGCGACATGCTGCAGGTCGGCGGTGGCCGAGCCCATCTCATCGGCACCCAGGGCGGTGTTGTTGGCGATGTCGCGGATACGGATCACGCTCTGGTTGATCTCTTCGGCTACCGCGGTCTGTTGTTCAGCCGCCGCGGCGATCTGTACCGTCACGCCTGTGATGGCAGAGGTGGAACGGGCGATCTCGGTCAGGTTGTCACCGGCTTCGCCGGCACGGCTGACGCTGCTCTGGGCCTTGCTGCGGCCAGACTCCATGGCGGTCACCGCCTCCTTGGTGCTGGCCTGCAGGCGCTGGATCATGTCGTTGATCTCGGTGGTGGACTGCTGGGTTTTTTGTGCCAGGGTACGCACCTCGTCAGCCACCACGGCAAAGCCACGGCCTTGTTCGCCGGCGCGGGCCGCTTCGATGGCGGCGTTGAGTGCCAGCAGGTTGGTCTGCTCGGCGATCCCGCGGATCACCTCCAGCACGCTGCCGATGTTCTCACTTTCCTTTTCCACCCGGCCGATGACGCCAGCGGACTGTTCCACCTCCGACGCCAGTGCCTCGATGGAACTGATTACGCTGCGCACCACGGTGCCGCCCTGGCCGGCCTTCTGGTCGGCGAGCTTGGTCTCGTCGGCGGCGGAGGCGGCGCTTTGGGCGACCTCCTGTACGGTGGCGGCGAGCTCGTTGATGGCAGTGGCCACCTGGTCGGTTTCGACCTGCTGGTTTTTGACACCTTCGGTGGTTTGGCCCGCTACCTGGGACACCCGCTGGGCGGCACTGGTCAGCGATGCAGTGGAACTGCTGATGCCGGTGATCAGTTCGTGCAGGGAATCCACCATGCTCTGAACCTGTCGGGCCAGCAGGTGCATCTCGTTGCTGGTTGCGCCACTGCTGTTCATGCCGCTGATTTCCAGGCGGGTGGTCAGGTCCCCCTTGCCCAGTTGTTCCATGCGCCGGCCGATCTGGCCAAGCGGCTGCAACTGACTGCGCAGCACCAGGAAGATCAGCCCGACGATCAGGACGGCGCAGACCGTGGATACGGCGATCATGGCGTTGCGCAGGGATACGGCGTCGTGAGTGAATTCGCTGGTGTAGCTGCCGGCGGCGACCACCCAGTCCCAACCCTTGACATGGCGGTAGGCGACGATCTTTTCCTGGGGTGCGCTATCGCCCGACTTCCACAGGTAGGTGAGGATGCCGTGCTCGCCGTCCAGCAGCTTGCGGAAGATCGGCTGGCCGCCGGCATCATTTATCGCCAGCAGGTTCTTGCCTTCCAGGCTGGGATGAAGCATCAGTTCACCCTGCTTGTCACCGGGCTTGGCGTTGATGGCGTAAGCATAGCCGGTGGTGCCGTACTTCACCTTGCTGAGCTTTTCCTTCAGGGTGTTCAGCTGGGCGGTGTAGTCGAAGCCGATGTACAGGATGCCGATGACCTTGCCGGTCGCGTCCTTGAAGGGGACGTATTTGGTCATGTAGTTGCGGCCGAACAGATTGGCCGGTCCGGCATACACGTTACCGCTCATCAGGGTCTGGTAACCGGGGTGCTTGGTGCCCAGCATGGTACCGAAGGCGCGGCTGCCGTCCTGCTTCTTCAGCGAGGTGGAAACGCGCAGAAAGTCGTCGCCGACACGCAGGAAGATGGTGGCGGAGCCGCCGGTCATGGCGGTGAAGGCATCCGGCTTGGCGAAGTTGTTGTTGATGGCTTCACCCTGGTAGTACAGCGTCGGTGCCTGGAACTTGGCGACCTGCACCATGGCACTTTCGTCCACCACAAAGCTGCCGTCGGAGAACATGCCGAAGAAGATGTCGCTGAGCTTGTCGGTCTGCTGCACCAGGGATTCGTTGAAGAATTCCAGGTTGGTGCCCATCAGTTCGACTTCGCGGCTGAGTTCGTATTCCACCGCCCGCAGGGCATTCTGCGAGGTCTGGGTGGAGGCGAATATGGTCAGGCCGGTGAAGACCAGGGCTGTGATCAGAGTGACCGCCAGCGACAGTTGATAGACCAAAGACAGGCTACGAATTTTCTGGAACATTGGGACGATCCTTCTCTGCGGCGCAGCTGTGAGCAAAGCAATGGGAGTGGCTGTTGATCGGCAGGCGGCAGGGAATCTTGAATATCCTGCCCCGGCTTGTCAGTTGGCCAGATCAGGCCCGCTGTCGCGGCGATTGCTGCGCAGCCGCTGCTGACGGTGCTCGCTCCAGTCCTCGAAGGCAGCCGCCGGCAGGGGGTGGCTGAACAGGAAGCCCTGCACGCTGTCGCAGTGGTTCTGCAGCAGGAAGGCCTGTTGCTCCAGGGTCTCGACGCCCTCGGCGATCACCTCGAGTCCAAGCTTGTGTGCCAGGGCAATGATGGCCGTGGTGATCGCGTTGTCCTCGTCGTCCTGGGTGATGTCGCGGATGAAGGAGCGGTCGATCTTCAACACGTCGACGGAGAAGCTCTTCAGGTAGCTCAACGACGAGTAGCCGGTGCCGAAGTCATCGATGGCCAGGCGGACACCCAGCTTGCCCAGTGCGTGCAGCACGGTGCCGGTGCGCTGGGCCTCGATCAGATTGTGTTCGGTGATCTCCACTTCCAGGCAGTGGCTGGGCAGCCCGCTGCGGGACAGTGCCTGCGCCACGTGATCGACGAAGTTGGCATCATGCAGTTGCCGGGCCGAGAGATTGACCGCGATGCGGATATCGAAACCCAGCCGGGTACGCCAGCCGGCGGCTGTCCGGCAGGCGGTGTTGAGCACCCACTGGCTGACCTTGTCGATCAGTCCGGTGTCCTCCAGTACCGGGACGAACGCGTCCGGCGGGATGGCCTTGCCGTCATGGGAAAAGCGCAGCAGTGCCTCGGCACCGATCAGCCGGCTGTCGGACAGGGCCAGCTGAGGCTGGTAGTGCAATTCGAAGCCTTCGTTGTCGACGGCAACCCGCAGCAGGTTTTCCAGTGCCAGCCGTTGTTCGGCGGCCTGGTTGAGTGCTTCGGTATAGAAGTGGAAGCAGGCACGGCCTTTTTTCTTTGCCAGGTACATGGCGGCATCGGCGTTCTTGAGCAACTGCCTGATATCGCCGCCGTCGTCGGGGTAGCGGGTGATGCCGATGCTGGCCGACACGTGAGCGCGCTGATTGCCAACCTCGTATGGCTGGCCGACCACGTCGATGATGTGCTGGGCCAGGTGACTGATCTGGTTCTCGTTGCCGCTGTTCTCGATGATCACCGCGAACTCGTCGCCGCCCAGTCTGGCCGGGGTGTCGCTTTCCCGCACGGCGCCGCGCAGACGTTCGCCCACCTGCTTGAGCAGTTCGTCGCCGGTCTGGTGTCCAAGCGCGTCGTTGACCGACTTGAAGTGATCGAGATCGAAGAACAGCAGGCTCACCTGCTGGCTGCTTCGCCCGGCCTGGGCCAGGGCGTGCTGCAGGCGGTCCTGGAACAGGGTGCGATTCGGCAGGCCGGTGAGCGGGTCGAAGTTTGCCAGGTAGGTGGCCTGTTCCGCCGGCCTGCCGATGTTCTTGTCGAGCAGCCAGAAGAACAGCAGGGCCGAGCCGCCGCCGATCACGACAAGCATCAGCAGCAGCAGGTTCTCATCTTGCCGCAACTGCGATTCGAGCGCGGCCATCTGCCGGTCGTGATGCTGGGTTGCTGCCGCAGTGACCGAATCCAGCAGCACCATCGGGCTGGATTCCTGGCCGGCGACTACCCGGTCGGCGAAAATATGGGGGTTGTCCACCTCGATGTTGTAGACGCGCAGGGCGGTGCGCAGGGTCTTGCCCAGGTTCAGATGGGCAGCCGCCAGGCGATCGAGCAGCGGTGCCATATCCCTGTCCCTGGCATAGGCCTGCTGCAGTGTTTCGATGTGCTCGCGGGTTGCCCGTTCGTGTTCATAGAACTCGCTGAGGTACTGGTAATACTTGTCCGGTTCGTCGCCGCGCAGCAGCACGTTCTTCCATGCCGTGGTGGCTGCCTGCATATGCCGCTGCAGGCGATTGGTGATGTCTACATGGACGAGCGACTCGTCGCGCAGCTGTTCTGCTTGCGCGAGACCATTGCGATAGAGATGGGCGGCATAACCACCCAGTGTGGCCAGCAGCGCCAGGGTCAACAGGAAGATCAGCAGCAGCTTGCGGCGGATGTTCAAGGCCGGAGGTCCGCAGTCGCTGCGCTGGCGCTTGAGGATGGGGTATCCGCGTCTGGCAGGCAGTCCGGTATGAACAACGCCTGGCCGTGCTTGCGGAAATCGGCGATCAGTTGCTGTGCCGTGGCTGAACATAGCCAGTCGATGAATCGCTGCGCGGCGGTGCCGTTCACCTGCGGGTGTCGCTGCGGATTGACCGCGATGACATGGTAGGGGTTGTAGAGCAGCGGATCCCCCTCGACCAGCAGCCGCAGCTGCAATTCATTGCGCATTGCCAGCCAGGTGCCCCGGTCGGCCAGGGTGTATGCCTGTTGCTTGCTGGCGGTGCGCAGCAGCTCGCTGATACCCATGCCCAGCTCCCGGTACCAGGGCATGGCGTAGGGGTCCATTCCTGCTGCCTGCCACAGCGCCAGTTCCTTCTGGTGGGTGCCCGAGTCGTCGCCCCGCGACAGAAACAGCGCCCCGCGGCCGCGAATGCGCAGCATTGCAGCCGCGACGTCGGTCATGCCGGACACACCGGCAGGATCGTCTGGCGGGCCGACGATCACGAAATCGTTGTGCATCACCGGGATGCGGGCCACACCGTGGCCGTCGACGATGAAGCGTGTCTCCGCCTCGGGTGCATGTACCAGCAGGGCATCCACCTGGCCCTCGCGCCCGAGCCGCAGGGCGGTGCCGCTGCCGACGCCGCGGAACTCGGTTGTGTAACCGGTGGCGGCCTCGAAGGCGGGCAGCAGCATGGTCAACAGCCCGGAGCTGGCGGTGGTGGTGCTGGTCGCGAGCCGTAGCATGCCACCTGCGCTGGCCTGCCCCATCGCCAGAAACAGCAGCAACGGCATCAGGTAACGCAGTGTCATGGTCATGCCTGTCCTTAGCTGTTAATTCAGTAGTGTTGTTTCCCCACCGAGTTGAGCGGCAGCCTCCGGCGGGTCTTTAAACGCCTACTCAAGTCAATCCTGCTGTGCGAATCCAAATCCGGCACGGCCGTGAGCGCTATTGCCCTGCTGGAAAATGCCGGATTCACGACGGCAGCTTCATGCCGGCGACCCACAGCAGCGCCGCCTCCTCGTCCTCCAGCAGCTGTTGCTTGAGGATCACCATGCCGTGATCGGTGCGCCAGCGCAGTACCGCCTCGGCGGGTGCGGTGCCGGGTGCATCCATCTGAGGCTGGCCGAGTTGCTGGATCAGTTGCTGGATGAGCTGGTCGTGATAGATGCCGCGGTAGGCCAGCTTAAGGCCGCGCGCCTTGCCTTCGGCAAAGAACAGCGTCAGGTAGCGGGCCGGCAGGCCGTTGAAGGTGCCGATCTGGCTGGCACACAGCCGCTGGCCGAAAGCGCTGGCCTGGTCGGTGCACAGCCATTCCTGGTCGGGGAAGACCTTCTTCAGTTCGGTTTCGGTGAGTTGGCCGTCCACCGCCTTCAGGTTGAAGTCGATGGCCGGCTTGCCGGTCAGACTCAGCAAAGTGCTGTCCACCCGTCTCTGACCGTCGCTGGTCATGGTGAGCCAGTACAACGGGCCGATAACGGCGGCCAGGGCGAAGATGGTTTTGTGAATACGGTTAAAAGCCATGAGGATGTCGCTCGTAACAAGGGGGCGCATTGCGCCCCCTCGGGTCAATGGAGTGAGGCGGGTCGGCCTTATTTGTTTTCGCGGTCTTCGATCAGGTGGTCGACCACACTTGGATCCGCGAGCGTGGAGGTGTCGCCGAGAGTGTCGATCTCGTTGGCGGCGATCTTACGCAGGATGCGGCGCATGATCTTGCCGGAGCGGGTCTTGGGCAGCCCCGATGCCCACTGGATGATGTTGACCTTGGCGATGGGGCCGATCTCCTTGCGCACCAGACTCACCAGTTCGGCCTTCAGTTCGTCGCTGCCTTGCTCACCGGCCATCAGGGTGACGTAGGCGTAGATGCCCTGGCCGGTGATCTCGTGGGGGTAGCCCACCACCGCGGCCTCGGCCACCTTGGGATGCAGCACCAGCGCGGACTCGATCTCGGCGGTGCCCAGGCGGTGGCCGGACACGTTCAGCACGTCGTCCACCCGGCCGGTGATCCAGTAGTCGCCGTCCGCGTCGCGGCGGGCGCCGTCGCCGGAGAAGTAGTAGCCGGGGTACAGGGCGAAGTAGGTCTCGTAGAAACGCTTGTGGTCGCCGTACACGCTGCGCATCTGGCTGGGCCAGGGGAACTTGATGGCCAGATTGCCGGCGGCAGGGTTGCCGTGGATCTCCTGGCCCTGATCATCCAGCAACACCGGCTGCACGCCGAAGAATGGCCGGGTGGCGGAACCCGGCTTGAGCGGGGTGGCGCCGGGCAGCGGGGTGATCATGTGGGCGCCGGTCTCGGTCTGCCACCAGGTGTCGACGATGGGGCAGCGCTCGTCACCGACCACCTGGTGATACCACTCCCAGGCTTCGGGGTTGATGGGCTCGCCGACGGTGCCCAGCAGGCGCAGGCTGGAGCGCTGGGTCTTCTTCACGAAGTCGTCGCCCTGGGCCATCAGTGCGCGGATGGCGGTAGGTGCGGTGTAGAAGCTGGCGACCTGATGCTTGTCGATCACCTGCCAGAAGCGGCTGGCGTCCGGGTAAGTGGGCACGCCCTCGAACATCAGGCTGATGGCGCCGTTGGTCAGCGGGCCGTAGACGATGTAGCTGTGGCCGGTCACCCAGCCGATGTCGGCAGTGCACCAGTAGACCTCGCCGTCCTTGTAGTCGAACACGTACTTGTGGGTCATGGCCGCCTGCAGCAGGTAGCCGCCGGTGCTGTGCAGCACGCCCTTGGGCTTGCCGGTGGAACCCGAGGTGTAGAGGATGAACATCGGGTCCTCGGCGTCCATCTGCTCCGGCTCGCACACCGGGTCGGCGGCGGCAATTGCCTCGTGGTACCAGACGTCGCGACCCTCGGTCCATTCCACCGGCTCGCCGCCGCGCTTCACCACGATGTTGGTGTGCACGTGCGGGCAGCGGGCCAGCGCCTGGTCGGCGGCGGCCTTGAGCGGCAGCTTCTTGCCCACCCGCAGCGACTGGTCGGCGGTGATCAGGCACTTGCAGTCCGAATCCAGGATGCGGTCGGCCAGGGCGTCCGGCGAGAAGGCGGAGAACACGATGGAGTGCACCGCGCCAATGCGGGTGCAGGCGAGCATGGCCACCACCGCCTCGGGGATCATCGGCATGTAGATGGACACCCGGTCGCCTTTCTTCACGCCGCGGTCCTTGAGCACGTTGGCGAAGCGGTTCACGTCGGCGTGCAGCTCGCGGTAGGTGACGGGCTTGCTCTCGCTGGGGTTGTCGCCCTCCCACAGGATGGCGGTCTGGTCGCCGCGCTTTTCCAGGTGGCGGTCCAGGCAGTTGACGCTGACGTTCAGCTTGCCGCCCTTGAACCACTCGATGTGCAGGTCATCCTTGCCGAAGCTCCAGTCCAGGGTCTTGTCCCAGTCCTTGAACCAGGTCAGTTCCTGCTTGGCCATGTCGGACCAGAAGCCCTCCGGGTCCTGCACCGAACGCTGGTACATGGCGTCGTACTGTTCGGCGTTGATGTTGGCCTGGGCGGCGAAGTCGGCGGGAACGTCGTAGACCTTAACTTCGGACATGGGTCTCTCCTCAAATGTTTGCAGTATCGGTTTTTACCGAGGGCGGCCTGGCGCCGGGACAATCCCGGAAGCATGGCAAGATCTGTCTGGGCGCTCAAGTGGCGGCACTCAGTGTGTCAGTACCTGGCCCAGGCGGCAGTCGCCGCCGGGCTGGATGTCTTCGGCCAGCGCCAGGAACAGCTCGGCGGTGGCCAGGGCGTCGCTCAGGGCGTTGTGCGCCTTGTAGCGCGGCAGCCCGTAATAGGCGCGCAGGTTGAACAGCCGCAGGCTGGTGCTGCGCACGAACTGGTTGCGATTGCGCATCAGGCGCTGCGCCAGTGCCTGGGTGTCGATGGTCGGCACCACCAGCGGAGCGCCATACAGCCGCTGGCAGGCGGCACTCAGAAAGCTCTGTTCCACCCAGGCGTGATGGGCCAGCAGGATGCGGCCGGTCAGGCGCTGCAATATCTCCGGCATGATCTCGGCCAGCGGCGTCCCGGTGGCCGCCTCGTCGTCGGTCACCTGGTGGATGATGGCCGAGTCCTCCGGCATGGCACGGTCGGTGCGGATCAGCCGGTGCAGGGCGCTGTCCAGATGGATGGTCATGCCGCGCATCTCCACCAGCCCGACGCTGACCATGTGATCCTGCCTGGGCTTCAGCCCGGTGGCCTCCAGGTCCAGCGCCACCAGTTCCGCCTCGCGGCAGGGTGTGCGCTTGTCCGGCCAGGGCTGTTCCAGCAGCTCGCGCAGCGGGCCGGGCGGCGCCTGGCGCAGGGCACGACGGCGCGCATGGTCGGGCCCGAGCAGGCGTGACCACAGGCTCATCCCAGCCGGCCTGTCTGGTAACGGGTTTCGATCAGTTCCTGCATGGTGCGGATCACCTTGAAGGCATCCTTCAGGTATTCCCGTTCCAGCTCGGACAACTGCTTGGGCGGCACGTAGTTGTCGGCCTTCTGGCCGCGGCGGATCTGCCCGGCCTGGTGGCGGATGCGCAACAGGGCGATGAACTCCAGCGCGTCCAGCAGGTTGTCGGCCATCTCCCGGCCCAGCACACCGGCCTCACGGCAGGCCTGCAGGCGCTCGCGGGTGTTGACCGCGCTGATGCCGGCGGACAACGCCAGCACCCGCGCGATGTCGGTGATGGGCACGATGCCGCGGTGCTTCAGATCCAGGGTGTCGTCATGCTCGCCGTCGTGGACCAGCACGAAGGTACGGAAGAAGCCCAGCGGCGGGCGATGGGTCAGCGCGTTGGCCGCCATGTAGGCGATGAAGATCTGGTTGCTCTTGCACTGCGGCAGCACGTGCTGCTGCAGCCGGTCGAACAGGCCCGGGTCGCCGTGCACCACGCGCAGGTCGAAGAAGATGCTGGCCAGCATCAGCGCCATCGGCTCGGGCTTGTTGATCCAGGTGTCGAAGTGTTTTTTCCAGCCCTTGAGCGGTTGGCACCAGTCGGGGTTGCTGGCCATGGCGTTGCCCGGACAGTAGATGAAGCCGCAGGCGTCCAGGCCGTCGCTGACCTGCTTGGCCAGCTGCGCGAAATAGTCGCCGTGGGCGTCGGGGTCATAGTCGTCCGCCAGCAGCAGGGCATTGTCCTGGTCCGAGTGTGAGGTCTGCTCGCGGCGCGCCTGTGAGCCGCCGGCCAGCCAGGCGAAGGACACCGGTGCCGGACCCAGTTCGGCCTCGGCCATGACGATCAGTCGCTGGGTGAGGGCGTCGGTGATGGCGGACACGGCGTCGCCGATCTGCTGGGCGTTGGCGCCGGCGTTGGCCAGCTGCAGCTGCAGTTCCGGCAGTCGCGCGCAGATGGCGGCGAGCCGTTCCACCGATTCGGCCTGGGCGATGTCGGCGGTCAGGTAGGCGCTGTTGCCGCTCTGGTAGCGGGTCAGGTCGGTGGCGGTGAGCATGCCCACCGGGCGGCCACGTTCGATCACCGGCAGGTGGTGCACCTGCAGTCGCGACATCAGGTTGATGGCGTCGATGATCAGGGTCTGGGGCGAGATGGTGTGCGGTGCCGGGGTCATGATCAGGGTGGCGGGCTGTGCGGGATCGATGCCCTCGGCCACGCAGCGGCCGCGGATGTCGCGGTCGGTGAGCAGGCCGACCAGGCGCTCGCCCTCCATCACCATGGCGGAAGAGGTGCGCTGCGTGGTCATGCGCTGTGCCGCCTCGCGGATGCTCATGCCCTGGTCCACCTGGGCAGGCTCGCGACCGAGCAGCTTGGACACCGGCAGGGCCAGGCTGGCCAGGTCCACGCTGAAGGTCTCGCGGGCATCGCTGACCGCATGCTTGAGGCGTTCACGCAGCGAATCACCGAGATAACGGCCAAAGGGCGGATGTTGGCGCCCCAGGCGCTTGATGGTCTCGCAGGGCAGCAGGTAGAGCAGGCAGTCTTCCACCACCTTGCCTTCGCTGTGCGGGCCCAGTTCCACCAGCAGGCAGGCATTGGTGAACAGGTCGCCTTCGCCCAGTTTGGCGGTCAGTTCGCCCTCGGCGTCGCGGCATTCGATGGCGCCGGTACGCACCAGGTACAGAAAGCTGCCCTGGCTGTCAGCGGGTGGAAAGTCGTTGTCACGCCGCAGGTAACGGATCTGCACCTGACGGGGCAGTTCATCCAGTTGCGCCTCGGACAGGGTGTCGAAGGGCGGCCGGACGGCGAGAAAGTCGCGGATTTCGATCAGTTCGATTTCCATGCCGGGCTCTGCGTGGCTAGCTAAGGGTTAAGTCGAGTGTGTCACAAGCACTTTGGAAATTGGCAGGCGTGGCCCGGCAATGTCCAAAGGTCCTGGTCTTGGGGCAAGGAAAAAAGCCCCGCCGAAGCGGGGCTTTAATGTTGCACCGATTACTGCTTAGTGGCCGGTGGCAACGCCTGCACCCCGGGGGGTACGGACGCTTTCGACCAGGTGCTGGATGTGCTCCGGAGGCGGCGCGGTCATCTTGGAGACCACGATCGCGACTACGAAGTTGATCAGCGCACCCACCGCACCGAAGGACTCAGGCTGAATACCGAACAGCCAGTTGTCCACGGTGTTGGGCAGGTTGTTGGTGCCCGGCACGAAGAACCAGCCCTTGTACACGAAGATGTACACCAGGGTGGTCAGCAGGCCGGTCAGCATGCCCAGCACGGCACCGGTACGGTTAACGCGCTTGCTGAAGATACCCATCATCAGGGCAGGGAAGATCGACGAAGCCGCCAGACCGAAGGCCAGGGCTACCACCTGGGCGGCAAAGCCCGGCGGGTTCATGCCCAGGTAACCGGCCACGGCGATGGCGCCGGCCATGGCGACACGACTCGCCATCAGCTCGTTCTTCTCCGAGATGTTGGGCATGAATACGCCCTTCAACAGGTCATGGGAGATGGACGAGGAGATGGCCAGCAGCAGGCCTGCCGCGGTGGACAGTGCGGCAGCCAGACCACCGGCAACCACCAGCGCGATCACCCAGTTGGGCAGATTGGCGATTTCCGGGTTGGCCAGCACCATGATGTCACGGTCGACCTTGGTCATCTCGTTGCCGGTCCAGCCGAAGGCAGTGGCCTTGTCGCCCATGCCGGCCTCATCGTAATACTGGATGCGGCCGTCGCCGTTCTTGTCTTCCCAGGCCAGCAGGCCGGTGACGTTCCAGTTGTTCATCCACTGGGGCACCTTGGCGATTTCCAGGTTGGCGGTGGGCTCACCCACGGGACCTGCCTGGACGGTGTTCATCAGGTTCAGACGTGCCATGGAACCCACAGCCGGAGCGGTGGTGTACAGGATGGCGATGAACACCAGCGCCCAACCGGCGGATGCACGGGCATCACGCACCTTGCGCACGGTGAAGAAGCGGATGATGACGTGGGGCAGGCCCGCGGTACCGATCATCAGCGACAGGGTCAGCAGCACCATGTTGAAGGTACTGCCCTTCTGCGTGGTGTAGGCCGCGAAGCCCAGTTCGGTCACCACCTGGTCGAGCTTGTCCAGCATGTAGGTGCCGGAACCGTCGGCCATGGTGCTCACCAGACCCAGTTGCGGGATCGGGTTGCCGGTGACTTCCATGGAGATGAAGATGGCCGGCACGGTGTAGGCGAAGATCAGCACGACATACTGGGCGATCTGGGTGTAGGTGATGCCCTTCATGCCGCCGAGTACGGCATAGATGAACACGATCGCCATACCGATCAGCACGCCGGTTTCTGCCTCGACTTCCAGGAAGCGGCCGAAGGCCACGCCGACGCCCTTCATCTGGCCGATTACGTAGGTAATGGAGGCCACGATCAGGCAGATCACCGCCACGATGCGGGCGGTCTGGGAGTAGTAACGCTCACCGATGAACTCAGGCACGGTGAACTTGCCGAACTTGCGCAGGTACGGTGCCAGCAGCATCGCCAGCAGCACGTAGCCACCGGTCCAGCCCATCAGGTACACCGAGGCGTCGTAACCATTGAAGGCGATCAGGCCTGCCATGGAAATGAAGGAAGCGGCGGACATCCAGTCAGCACCGGTGGCCATGCCGTTGGCGATGGGATGGATACCCTTGCCGGCGACATAGAATTCACCGGTGGTGGCGGCCCGTGCCCAGATCGCGATACCGATATACAGGGCAAAGGTGGCGCCAACCACCAGGTAGGTCATTGTTTGAAGATCCATGATTCGTCGACTCCTTAGTCTTCGTGCACGTCGTATTTACGGTCCAGTGCATTCATCTTCTTGGCGTATACGAAGATGAGGACCAGGAACGTATAGATGGACCCCTGCTGGGCGAACCAGAAGCCAAGGCCCGCGCCGCCGATACGGATGGCGTTGAGGGGCTCGACCAGGATGATGCCGAACAGGTAGGACGCGACGAACCAGATGACGAGCAGGATGGACACCAGACGGATGTTCTCCCGCCAATAGGCTGCGGCTGGATTACTCATGTCACGATCACTCCACGGTAGTGATGAGGTTTTACGGGCTGAGACAGCGAGCGATGGCGGAGGGTGTTATTTGGGTACATTCGGGATCCGTCCACCGCTCAGGCCCGTAGGCTTATTACCGAACCCATCTTGTTGCGGGCTACAGTGCACCGGATTGTGGTGTGGGTGTGGATGAAAAGTCAAAGAAAACAGCGGCTTAAGCCTTGTTTTTGGCCTATTGTCCGACTCTTATATGGGGTGTCGGGTAACACATTTCAGGGCTATTCGTTACGGTAGGTAACGCTTTTGTTTCCCTGCGTAATGACGACTTGGCTTCCTATCCTGCCCCGCAGCGGGGCCTGGTGGCGGCTCAGCGGCTGCCCTTGCGGGCGCGCGGCAGGGCGAAGCGCTGACGACGTTCCCACAGCGCCTTGCGACTGATCCCGAGCCGCCGCGCCAGTTCGGTCTCGGTCATGTGGTCCTGGTGTTCGAGCACGAACTGGCGGAAGTAATCCTCCAGCGACAGGTCGGCGCCGTTGCCGCTGCCGGCCTTGAGCAGGGGTTCCAGGCCCAGTTGCTCGGCGGTGATGCTGCCGGCCTCGCTGAGGATCACCGCCCGTTCCATGGCGTTCTCCAGTTCGCGCACGTTGCCCGGCCAGTTGTGCTGGCGGATGAGCTTGAGGGCGCTGGGGTCCAGTTGCATGGCGGGCTTGTTGAGCTGACGGCAGGCCTTGTCGAGCATGAACTGGGCAAGCTCCAGGATGTCGTCGCCGCGCTCGCGCAGCGGCGGCAGCGACAGTTCAACCACCCGCAGGCGGAAGTACAGGTCGTCGCGGAACTCACCCTGAGAGACCGCGCGCTTGAGGTCGCGGTGGGTGGCGGCCACCACCCGCACGTCCACCCGGCGTGACTGTTCCGAGCCCACCCGGCGCACCTCGCCGTCCTGCAGCACCCGCAGCAGCCGCGCCTGGGCGTTGATGGGCAGTTCGCCCACCTCGTCGAGGAACAGGGTGCCGCCCTCGGCGCTTTCCACCAGCCCGGTGCGCACGCTGTCGGCACCGCTGAAGGCGCCCTTCTCGTGGCCGAACAATTCGGACTCGATCAGGTTTTCGGGGATGGCGGCGCAGTTGACGGTGACGCAGGGACCGTCGCGACGCGCGCTGCGGGCGTGGATGGCGCGTGCCGCCAGCTCCTTGCCGGTGCCGGACTCGCCGAGGATCAGCACGGTGGCGTCGGTGGGTGCCACCTTGCCGAGCCGCGCGCAGATGTCGCGCATCGCCGGGCAGCTGCCCACCATGCCGTCCACCGGGTAGTTATTGTTGACCTCGGACTGCAGCGCCGCCTGGGCCAGTTCGGCGCGGTGCTGCTTGAGGGTCTTCTGCACCAGCAGGATGAGTTCGTCGTGATCGAAGGGTTTGGCGATGTAGTCCACCGCGCCGGCCTTCATGGCGTCCACCGCCGAGCGCACGCTGGCGTAGCTGGTCATCAGCAGCACCGGCACGCCCTCGGCCAGCTCGATCAGCGTGGTACCCGGCAAGCCTGGCAGGCGCACGTCGGTGAGGATCAGGTGGAAGTCGTGCAGCTGTTGTTCGGCCTTGGCCTGTTCCACCGACTCGGCCTCGGTCACCTCGTAGTCGTGGCGTTCCAGCAGGCGGCGCACGGCACGGCGGATCACCGCCTCGTCTTCCACGATCAGGATGCGTTGCATGTCATTCGGTCCTCAGCAGCGGCAGGGTGACGCTCACCCGGGTGCCGGCGCCTGATTCAGAGTGCAGGGCGATGTCGCCGCCGTGATCGAGCACGATCTTCTGCGCCAGGGCGAGCCCCAGGCCGGTGCCCTCACCGCTGGGCTTGGTGGTGACGAAGGGTTCGAAGATGGCGGCCTTCAGGTCTTCGGGCACGCCCTCGCCCTGGTCGGTGATGTGGATCACCGCGTGATCGTGACCGGCCTCGCCGCTGATGCTCACTGTGCCGCCCTCGGGCGAGGCGTCGCCGGCATTGGTCAGCAGGTTGACGAACACCTGCGCCAGGCGCTGGCGGTCACCGGCCACCTTCAGGCCGGGTACGCAGTCGGCGTCGAAATGGATGGCCTTGTGCTTGTGGGTCAGGTTGACCAGTTTCAGCGCATCCTCCAGCACGTCGCACAGCCGCACCGTCTCCATCACGTGGCTCTCGCCGCTGCGGCTGAAGTTCATCAGTGAACGCACGATGGTGGTAATGCGCCGCGTCTGCACCAGGATGTCGTCGATGCTCTGGCGGATCACGTCCGGTTCGGTCTCGTGGCGCAGGTTCTGCGCCAGCGAGGCGATGCCGGTGACCGGGTTGCCGATCTCGTGTGCCACCCCGGCGGCCAGCCGGCCGATGGAGGCCAGGCGGTCGCTGTGCGCCAGTTCGGCCTCCAGGTTCTCGATGTCGGTCAGGTCCTCCACCAGGATCACCAGGCCGGGCGGGGTGCCGGGCGCCTGCAGGCCGGGGCCCGGCTCGACGATGCGCGCCTTGTGCAGGTTGAACCAGTGGCGGCGGCCGTGCATCGGCACCTCCAGGTGGTGGGCGTGTTCATCCGAGGCGCGGGCGAAGCCGCTCAATACCTGGTCCCAGGGTTCGGGCAGGTTGGCCAGGCCGATGCCGCGGGCCTGGGTGCCGCTGATGCCGGACAGCATCTCCATGGCTAGATTCCAGATTACGATCTGGTTGTCGTGGGTGACGGCGCACACGCCCAGCGGCAGCTCCAGCAGGATCTGCCGGTGGTAGCGCTGCAGCTTGTCCAGCTCGGCGTACAGGCCGTCCAGCTGGGAGCGCGACGCCTCCAGCCGGTCCTCCACGTAGCGCACCGAATCGGCCAGCGCGGTCTTGGCCTCGGCGTCCAGTTCCAGCCGGCTGCTGACGATCATGTGCGCCATCTGCGGCCCCAGCAGGCCGGACAGGTTGCGCTCGATGCGCTCGCGCAGCCGGCGCAGTTCCGATGGCCGCGCCTCGTCGGCGGTCATGTCCAGGTCCCACAGCGCCTGGCGCACCTCCTTGTCGGCGGCCTCGCGGCCGATGATGTCGGCCAGCTGGATACGGAAGGCCTCCGGCGAGCGCGCCGCCACCACCCCGGACAGCGGCTGGAAACTTTCGGTGCAGCAGGAGCGCGCCGCGTGCTGCTCGCCCGGCGACTGCCGGGTGACCAGCGATACGCCGACGAACAGCAGGCCGTTGAGCACCAGCGACCAGAAGGTGGCGAAGGTCCACTGGTCGAGCCCGGACTGCTCGCGCAGCGCCGTGACGCCATAGTCGCCGCCGACGATGCCGGAGCTGGCCAGGATGGGGATCAGCAGGGTGAAGGTCCACACCGTGATGCCGGCCAGCAGGCCGAGGATGAAGCCGCTGCGGGTGGCGCGTCGCCAGTACAGCAGGCCGATGATGCCGGGCAGGAACTGCGCCACCGCGACGAAGGAGATCAGCCCCAGCTGCACCAGGCCCTGCTTGTGCTGCAGCAGCGCATAGAAGCCGTAGCCGGCGGCAATGATCAGGCCGATCAGCAAGCGTCGGCCCCACAGCAGCCAGCGGTAGATGTTCAGGTTCAGGTCGGGATAGCTGGCCGGCAGCAGCAGGTGGTTGAGGCTCATCGACGCCAGCGCCAGGGTGGTGACGATGACCATGGCGCTGGCCGCCGACACGCCGCCGACGAAGGCCAGCACCGACAGCCAGCCGGGCGCACCGTGCAACGTGATGCCCAGCACGTAGTAATCGGGGTCCATGGTCAGGCCCTGCTGCTGGCCGGCCCACAGCACGATGGGGATGGGCAGGTTGATCAGCAGCAGGAACAGTGGGAAGGCCCAGCTGGCGGTGCGCAGGCCGTCCTCGCGCAGGTTTTCGGCAAACAGCATGTGAAACTGGCGCGGCAGCAGGAAGGCGGCGGCAAAGGCCAGGAACAGCAGCGTCTGCCAGGGGCCGGAGCGCACCGGCTCGTACAGGGCCTCGATGGCCTGCGGGTTGTCGGCCAGCCAGCTGTTCAACCCGCCGGCACCGCCGAACACCCCGAACAGCGCGAACAGCCCCACCGACAGCAGCGCCACCAGCTTGACCAGCGACTCGAAGGCGATGGCCGCCACCAGGCCGCGGTGCTTTTCCCGTGGCGACACGTGGCGTGCGCCGAACAGCACCGCGAACAGGAACAGCGCCACGCAGAAGCCCAGTGCCAGGATGTGTGGCGGGGTCTTGTCGGTGACCACGTGCAACGATTCGGTGACCGCGCGGATCTGCAGCGCGATATAGGGCAGGGTGCCCACCAGCATGAACAGGGTCACCAGCACGCCACCGAACTGGCTGCGGTAGCGGAAGGCCAGCAGGTCGGCCAGCGAGCCCAGCTGGTATTCCTGGGTCAGACGCAGGATCGGCTTGAGCAGCACCGGTCCCAGTATGAAGGCCAGCGTCACGCCTAAATAGATGGTCAGGAACTGGTAGCCGTTGCCGGCGGCAAAACCGACGCTGCCGTAGTAGCTCCAGGAGGTGGCGTACACCCCCAGCGACAGCGCATAGGTCAGCGGGTGCGACACCCAGGACTCGGGGATCAGGCCGCGGTCGGTGGCGTGGGCGATCAGGAACAGCACCACCAGGTAGGCCAGTCCGGCGCCGATCAGCAGGACCGGTTCAGGACTCATCGCGGTCCTTGGGTGAGCGGGGTGAGCGTGGTGTGCGGGTCTGCCAGGCGGCCAGGATGATCACCGCCAGCCACAGCAGGTAGGGCAGGTACCAGGGCGGCTGGGCGTCCAGCCACCAGCTGGCCGCCGGGCTGGCAAACAGCGCCAGCATCAGCAGGGCCAGCAGGACGGCGCGGTCGCGTTCGGGCTTGTCGGTGGGGGCAGGCATCGCGCAACGGTATCAATTGCTACCAAAGGTAACAATGCCCGACGGTGCCGCGGCTCAGTTCGCCTCGATGAAAGCGGCGATGTAGCTGACCACCTCGTCCTCAATGCCGAGAAAGCCATGGTGGCTCATGGCCTTGCAGGGGGCGCTCTGCTCACGTCCACCGGTGACGTATTTGACCTCTACCTTGCCGGCGTTGGTCAGGCCCGAACGGATTTGTTCGGCACCTTCCGGAGGGGTCTTGTTACAGCCGTCCTCCCTGTGGGCGACGATCAGGGTCGGGATGCGTATCCGGTCGATGGCCATCTCGGTAACGGCATCCCCCTTGGCATTGGATTCACTCATCGAGGAGGTCAGCACCAGGCCATGGGGGTTCTGGCCGGAGTGGATGGCCACGTTGGCGGCGGACTCGGTGCCGCGGCTGGTGCCTACCAGCCAAACTGGGACATCGGCCCGCTGACGCAGGTCGGCGATCACCGCGTCAATGTCGGTGACGTGGGCGCTGCTGCTGCGAAAGCCACCCAGCATGCCTTTCTTGCCCTGCCGGTCACTGGGCGCGTCCACCACCGCCACCATCAGGCCGTGGCCGGCGAACTGGTCGCGGGTGCGTACCACGAAATTTTTCGCGCCCCAGTTGATGGTGACGCCGCCGAACAGCCCGCTGCCCAGGTCGAGTGCGCCCTTGCCGCCGGCGAACAGGATGACCGCCGCCTGGGGGCTGTCGGGCTTGATGAGGATGTACTTCTGTTCGACACCATCCCGGGTTTGCAGGCTGACCAATTCCTCGTTGGCGGCAAAGGCGGTGGTGGTGACTGTCAGTGACAGCAGCATGGTGGCCAAGTGTGCAAATGAGCGCATGTTTCCTCTTCCTTAAGGATGGCTGTTTTAATTCGGCTGTCAGGGCAGCGGGCAGTAATCCGCACTGCCGCGTCCGGCGAGGATGCCGGGGATGTCCGGATGGGCCTTGAGTGCGGTGATGGCGGCCTGGTAATCGGTCTCCGGCAGACGGGGGCCGAAGCTGATGTCCACGTAGCCGTCGTGACGCACCTTGTAGGAGGCGTTCTCGATATCCAGGTTGAACAGCACGTCGGCCGTGGCGGCCTCGGCGCTCTGTGGATCGGCAGCAAGGCTGATGCAGCTGGCGGCGGCAAGGACGGTGCCGAGCAGTGGGCGAAGCAATGTCTTGGTCATGGCCGGTCTCCATTTCCGATGCCGCAGACCATGGAGAACATAGCACACGGTGCGGCTAGGGCTTGCCGCACCGGATGGCATATAGTCAGCCCTATAACAAACAGTGCAATGTCGCCCCGGGAGATCCAATGAATCCTGAAAAGGTCGTATTCGGCTTTTTTATCGTGCTGGCCCTGACGCTCAACTTCGGCTTCTTCGTCGGCGAGATCGACGACCCCAGTCATCACCACGTCTACGAGCTGTTCGCGGTACTGGTGGTCAACCTGATCGCCACGGTGCTCAAGTTCGGCGACCGCAGCCAGATGGGCGCGGTGCTGCTGGCCACCAGTCTGGTGGCCATGCTGCAGCTGATCGCCGCCGCCCTGGTGTGGACGGTTGCGGTACACGGCAGTGATACCGGCCTGACCCCGTCCGTCACCGCCAGTATCGTGTCGTTGTCCGGCGGTGCCATGCTGGCCAATGTGATCTCGGTGGTGCTGCTGGTCATCGAAACGGTGATGCTGCGCCGCTGAGCCGGCAGGCGCCGGAGTCATCGTGGACAACATCATCTTTCTGATCCTGCGCCGCATGCGTCAGCCCCTGCTGACGCTGGTCGTGGTGTATTCGATCGCCATCCTCGGGCTGACGATGATCCCCGGCCGGGATGACGCCGGGCAGCTGTGGTACATGGACATTTTCCACGCCGTGTACTTCATCAGCTTCACCGCCACCACCATCGGCCTTGGCGAGATCCCCTACGCCTTCAGCGACGCACAGCGGCTGTGGGTCACCTTTGCCATGTACGCAACGGTGATTTGCTGGATCTACGCCATCGGCACCCTGCTGGCGCTGGTGCAGGACAAGACCTTTCAGCAGGCCATCGTCGAGCGGCGCTTTGCGCGGCGCATCCGTCTGATGCGCGAGTCCTTTTACCTGGTGTGCGGCTATGGTGAGACCGGCCGCGACCTGGTGCGGGCGCTGACCGACCGCGGCCAGCACGCAGTGGTGGTGGAGAGCAACGAGGACCGGGTCAACCTGATCCAGCTGCAAAACCTGCGTGAAGCTGTGCCGGCCCTGCACGGCGATGCGCAGCGCCCGATCCATCTGCTGGAGGCCGGTCTGGAACACCCCTGCTGCAAGGGCGTGGTGGCGCTGACAAAGGACAACCGGGTCAACCTGAAGATCGCCATTACCGCCAAGCTGCTGCACCCGAAAATCCGCGTGATCTGTCGCGCCGACTCCCATGACGTGGAGGCCAACATGGCCTCCTTCGGCACCGACTACATCATCGATCCGTTCGACACCTTCGCCACGCATCTGTCCACGGCACTGAATTCGCCGGGTCTTTACCTGCTGCACGGCTGGCTGACCGGCGTGGCCGACTCGGCGCTGACCGAGCCGATCTACCCGCCCCGTGACGGCCACTGGATACTCTGCGGCTACGGTCGACTGGGCAAGGCGATCCATCAGCGGCTGCGCCAGGAAGGCATCAAGGCGGTGGTGGTGGAGGCCATGCCGGACAGCACCGGGACTCCGCCGGAGGGCTGCATCATCGGCCGCGGCACCGAGGCGGACACCCTGCTGGAAGCCGGCATCGAACAGGCCAAGGGGCTGGTGGCTGGCACCGACGACGACGCCAACAACCTGTCCATCATCATGACGGCGCGTGACCTCAAGCCCGACCTGTTCGTGGTGGCGCGGCAGAACAACGAGGACAACCAGCCGCTGTTCAGCCGGGTGGGGGCGGACATGATGATGAGCCAGGGCAGCATCATTGCCAACAAGATCCGGGTGCTGCTGGCCACGCCGATGCTGTACGAATTCGTCACTCTGGCCAAGTATCATGACGACGCCTGGGCCTGCCAGCTGGTCAGCCGCATCAGTGCCCTGGTGCAGGATCGGGTGCCGACCATTCGCGAGATCACCATCGACGATGACCAGGCCTGGGCCGTGTCCGGCAGCCTGCGGCAGGGTGACAGCATCGATCTGGAAACCTTGATGCGCGACCCCTGGCAGCCGGGCAGGAACCTGCAGGCCATCGTGCTGTTGCGTCGGCACGGTGATGACCGCCAGCTGTTGCCGGACGGCACGGACAAGATAAAGCTGGGCGATAAACTGCTGCTGTGTGGTCATCCGGGTGCGTTCAGTCGGCTGTCCTGGACCTTGAACCACACCCACACGCTCAATTTCCTGCGCACCGGTGACAGCGGGCCGGACGGCTGGGTGTGGCGTAAGCTGGCCACCTGGCGTCGTGCCGCTGCCAGGCGCTGAACCCGCTGGCAGCGCAGGGCAAACTAGACTTGACTGAGGGGTCGGTGCCTTCGCAGCCGATCATGAATGGTTAAACCAAGCTGACTGGAGCACTGAGTCCAATGAATAAATTGCTGTTATTGACCCTGTCCATGCTGCTGTCCGGTGGCGTCCTGGCCGCCAAGGAAAAACAGACGCTCGACACACCCGCCTTTGACAAGGCCATTGCCCAGCAGATGGTGCGCATGAGCATCCAGAGCTTCGCCATCGCCGATGGCGTGACCATGGACGATGCCATCGAGTCCATGAAGCTGCGCGCCAACTTCCTCAACTTCAAGATGGTGGCGGACCTGCCCCTGTCCGAGCAGGTCAAGGCGCTGGGCAAGGAATCCCGGCGCATGCAGATCCTGGCCTTCTGCGACGCTCTGATCGCCAAGGAGATGGTGGAGTACGACATCATCTTCGCCGGCTTCCTGCCGTGCCGCATCGCGGTGATCGAGGACAAGGACGGCAAGGGCTGGATCGTCACCACCAACATGGACATGATGCTGCACGCGGTGGACCTGCCCGAGAAGCTGCAGCCGCTGGCCAAGAAGGTGCGTGACTCGATCTACAGCATCGTCGAGGCAGGGGTGAACGGCGACCTGTAGCGACCAGCTGTCAGCTGTTGGCAAGACCGGACCCGGGGTAACGACCTCGGGCCTGTTTTTTCAGGCCGGTTGGGGTGGGGACGCTGCCGATGCGCCGGCGGGTGCATTGCCCAGGGCGAAACGCTCGCCCGGCCGCGCCACCCGGTAGCCCAGCTGTTCCATGTAATCGCCGGCCTGGCGCGACTCATAGTGGTACAGCACCAGTCGCGACAGGATCTCCGGCTTGTAGCTACGCGCCAGGTCATCCACCCCGGTGTGCGACGGGTTGCCCTTCAGCGCACAGTCGTGAAATATCGGCTCGCCGTGACAGGCGAAGTGATTGAGCACCTCCGGGATCGGACAGGTGTCGCCGGTGAACAGAAACCGGCCGGACAGCGACAGGCCGTAGGCACTGTGGAACTCGTGGTGGCGCACCGGGAACACGTGGAAGCGCAGCCCGCCGTGCCAGAAACGCTCGCCCACCGGGATCAACTGGAAGGCATCCCAGAAATTGGCGCCGCCCTCGGCCAGCACGTTGGGGTAATCACCCACGCGCTTGTGCAGCAGTTCCACCAGCTTGACCGGTACGAACAGCTTCACCGGTTGACGCGCCTGCTCGCGGAACCACAGCAGGTAGAAAAGGTTTTCCAGCCCACCGATATGGTCCATGTGGGCGTGGGTGATGAAGATCGCCTCCGGCAGCTGGCCGGTATAGCTGTGGGCGAACTGCCGCACCGTGTCCGGGCCGCAGTCGATCACCAGCAGCGGGGCCCGGTTCCGTTCGAGCACGCAGGACGAACAGCCCAGATCCAGGGCCTGGGCGTTACCGGCACCGAGAAAGGTCAACGAGAACTCGTCCTGCATGGAGAAAGGTCTGCCTACGGGATGTAACAAGTGAGCATATAGCCTGCATGGCAGATATGTCACCCGGGTGACGTGGTGTGGCTTTGAGCCGGGTCAATTTCGTGTCCTGGCTGGTGTGCCAGAGTCTGGCACCTATACTTGTGTGCGTGTGGTTCCGGCTACGCACGGGAATAACAACATGGGCGGGGCCGCAATGGCATCACCGCCCCAACTGGTTGGAGGTTAGTCATGGCACATATTGTGGTATTGGGCGCGGGCACAGGGGGCATGCCGTGTGCCTACGAACTGCGTGAGCAGTTGGGCAAAGACCATCAGGTCACCATGGTCAACGAGCGGGAGTATTTCCAGTTCGTGCCGTCAAATCCGTGGCTGGCCGTTGGCTGGCGCAAGCGCGATGACATCACCTTCGACATCCGCTCTCACCTGGAGCGCAAGGGCATCAACTTCATCGCCAAGCGCTGCGACAAGATCGACGCCAAGGCCAATACCCTGGTACTGAGCGATGGCGAAGAGGTCAGCTACGACTATCTGGTGATCGCCACCGGTCCGCGCCTCGCCTTCGAGGAGGTTGAGGGTTCCGGTCCTGAGGGCCACACCCAGTCGGTGTGCACCGTCGATCATGCCGAGAAGGCCTATGACGCCTACCAGGAACTGATTGCCGAGCCCGGCCCGGTGGTGATCGGCGCGATGCCGTTTGCGTCCTGCTTCGGTCCGGCCTATGAATTCGCGTTCATCGTCGATTCCGACCTGCGCAAGCGCAAGATCCGCGACAAGATTCCCATGACCTACATCACCTCCGAACCCTACATCGGCCACCTCGGCCTGGGCGGGGTAGGTGATTCCAAGGGCATGCTGGAGTCGGACATGCGCAACCACCACATCAAGTGGATCACCAACGCCAAGGTGACCAAGGTGGAGGCCGGCAAGATGTTCGTCGAGCAGTACAACGACGCCGGCGAGAAGATCAAGGATCACGAGGTGCAGTTCAAGTACTCGATGATGCTGCCCGCCTTCAAGGGCGTGAACCCGCTGTTCGAGGTGGAAGGCCTGGTCAACCCGCGCGGCTTCGTGTTCGTCGACGAGCACCAGCGCAACCCGACCTATCCCAACATCTACTCGGCCGGCGTGTGCATCGCCATCCCGCCGGTGGAGGCCACCCCGGTACCGACGGGTGCACCCAAGACCGGCTATATGATCGAGTCCATGGTGACCGCCATCGTGCACAACATCGCCAACGAGCTGGCCGGCAAGCAGCCCGACCAGACCGCCACCTGGAACGCCATCTGCCTGGCCGACATGGGTGACACTGGCGCCGCCTTCGTCGCCTTGCCGCAGATCCCGCCGCGCAACGTCGCCTGGTTCAAGAAGGGCAAGTGGGTGCACTGGGCCAAGATCGCCTTCGAGAAGTACTTCATCAAGAAGATGAAGAAGGGCAACTCCGATCCCATCTACGAGAAGTACGTGCTGAAGATGCTGGGCATCAACAAGCTGAAGCAGCCCTAACCGCGACGAGGCGGATCAACGGACAAAAAGCCCGGCTCAGGCCGGGCTTTTTTACTGCCTGCCTGTCGACCTCCCTTAACCGGCGGTTTGTCATGGCGCCGGCGCCACGATGGCCGGCTGGTATGCTCTCGTGCCAAGGTGGGGCGACGTCCCTGTCGTGTGCCGCCTGATTGCGGTTGGCGGCTCGGAGCGTCCGCTGCTGTTCCGCTCATGCCAAACCCTGGGGGGAGACTCCGGTGCCTTAGCGCACTGTCTGACAAGATGATGCCGAGGTTACGCCCATATCTGATGCCGGCACTGTGCCTGTGGCTCTGCCTCGCGGCAGGGCCGTTGGCGGCGGGGGCGGATCACTGCCGGCTGGGCGTGCTGCCGCTGCAGAGTCCGAGCAAGCTGGCCGGGATGTTCGCGCCGCTGGTCGGGCTGGTGGAGCAGACCCTGGGACAGCCGGTGCAGTTCGTCACGGCGCCCAGCTTTTCCAGCTTCATGGAGCGGGTGGCGGCGCGCCAGTACGACATCATCTATCTCAACCCGCTGCTGTATGCCCAGGCGAGGGAGCACGGCTACCGCGCGGTCGCCAAGGTGGCCGGCGAGCCCTTCACCGGGATACTGGTGGCGCGCCGTGGTGCCGGCCTGGACCTGGCTGAACCGGACAAGCTGCCGACGGCGCTGCGTATCGGCTTTCCCGACCCGGAGGCCTATGCCGCCACGGTCATGACCCGGCAGTACCTGCAGGACCTGGGCATCGACGTGGATGCGCGCTTCCAGGTCGAATATTTCGGCTCCCAGGATTCGGCGCTGCTGGCCCTGCATGCCGGGCTGGTCGACCTGGTCGGCACCTGGCGGCCGTCCTACCGCTCCATGCCGGACAGCGTGCGTGCCGAGTTGCAGGTGATCGCCGAGACCAAGGCGCAGCCGCAGATGCCGGTGGCGGTGCGCGACGACCTGCCGCCCGCCCAGGTGCAGCGACTGGTGGCCCTGCTCACCCGGCTGGAGGACACGCCGGAAGGCCGTCATGCGCTGGTCTCGCTGGGTTTCCGGCAGGGTTTTGCAAAGGCCAGCGACGCCGAATACCTCGGGATCAAACATGAACGCCAAGATCGAAACTGATGCCGCCCCGCCGCTGCCGGCCACCCCGACCAGCCAGGCCGAGCCGGCGTCGGCGGACCTGCCGCTGCACCGCAGCCTGCGCTTCCGCCTGATCCTGTCGGTGGCGCTGGTGCACATCTTCCTGATGGGCGCCTTCACCTGGGAGGCCCTGCAGCAGCAGTCGGAGAACGTGCGCCAGCAGTTCTTCGACCGCGGTCGTTCGCTGGCCAGCCTGATGGCCGCCACCAGCACCAACGAGGTGCTGTCCGAGGACCTGGCGGCCATGGCCGAGATCACCCACCGGGTCGGCCAGCAGGCGGACGTGCAGTACAGCGAGATCCTCGATGCCCGCGGCCGGGTGCTGGCCAGCACCAGGGCCCAGCGGGTGGGGGTGCTGGCCGAACAGGTGCCTGCTGCCGGTGAGCGCTTTCCGCTGATGGCCGGCGACCAGATCCTCGACCTGCACGAGGACATCGTGGTGGCCGGGCGTCCGGCCGGGGTGGTATTGCTGGGCCTGTCCACCAGCGACCTGGACCTGGCGCTGCAGCGCGCGCGCTACGAGGCGCTGGCCTTCATCCTGGCGGCCCTGGTGATCGGCAGCCTGGCGGCCTGGGGATTGTCGCTGGCGGTAACGCGGCATCTGGAGAGCCTGACCCGCGCGGCACGGCGCATCAGCAGCGGCGACTACACGGTGCGGGTGCCCGAGGGCGGCCATGACGAGCCGGGCCTGCTGGCGCGCGCCTTCAACGTCATGGCCGAGTCGCTGCAGCGCACCTCGGCGCAGGCACACCAGGAATACCGCAAGCGCACCGAGGCCGAGCGACTGGCCTGCGTGGGCGAGCTGTCGGCCAGCATTGCCCACGAGATCCGCAACCCGCTGTCGGCGGTCATCAACTCGGTCAAGCTGCTCGAACACCAGGACCTGCCGGGTGAAGACCGCAGCCAGGTGCTGACCATCATCGACAGCGAAACCCAGCGCTTGCAGCGCATCCTCAACGACTTCCTCGACTTCGCCCGCATCCGTGAGCCGCGCCTGGAAGAGGAGGACCTGTGCAAGCTGGTGGAGGAGGTCGCCGGGCTGGTGGAGCACGACCCGCGCTCGGCCGGGCGCATCCAGGTGGCCATCGAACTGGGTGAGCAACCGTGCCGGGCCTGCTTCGACACCGACCAGATACGCCAAGTGCTGTGGAACCTGATGCTCAACGCGGTGCAGGCCATGCCCGATGGTGGCCGCATCACGGTGCGCGGCGGACCGGTCGAACAGGGCGTGCGGCTGAGCGTGATGGACACCGGCTGCGGGATCGATGAGACTTTCGTCGGCGAGGTCACCAAGCCGTTCATCACCGGACGCAAGACCGGCACCGGCCTGGGCCTGGCCATCGCGCAGCGGGTGCTGATACAGCACGGCAGTGGTCTGACCATCCACAGCCGGCCGGGGGAGGGCACCGAGATGTCATTCGAACTGCCAGCTTCGGGCGCCCGCAGTGCGCCCGACCACACACAAGAACAACACGGCCCAGCGCCGGACTGAGTTCGGCCATGGCCCATATCCTGATCGTCGACGACGAGTTTTCCATCCGCAAGACCCTCGGGCTGCTGCTCAAGACCGAGGGCTACACCGTGCACGAGGCGAGCAGCCTGGACGAGGCCAAGGCGGCGCTGGCGCGCCGGACCGTGGACCTGGTGATCACCGACCTGCGGCTGGGCCGCGACGACGGCATCGCGGTGCTGGCCCACCTGCGCTCCCAGGGCAGCGATGCCGAGAGCATCGTGATGACCGCCTACGGCACCATCGAGTCGGCGGTGACCGCCATGCGGCTGGGTGCCTACGACTACCTGACCAAGCCGATCAATCCCGACGAACTGCTGCTGCGCGTGAACAAGGTGCTGGAGCGCAAGAGCCTGCGCGAGGAGGTCACCCGGCTGCGCGGCGCGCTGTCCGGTCGCCAGGCCACGGCCGACATCGTCGCCGCCAGCGCCAGCATGCGCGCCGTGCTGGACGTGGTCGAACGCATCCGCGATCGCGACCTGCCGGTGCTGATCACCGGCGAGACCGGCACCGGCAAGGAGGTGGTCGCCCAGGCGGTGCATCGCACCAGCGCCCGGGCCAAGGGACCCTTCCTGGCGGTCAACTGCGCCACCCTGCCGGAAGACCTGCTGGACTCGGAGCTGTTCGGCCACGAGAAGGGCGCCTTCACCGGCGCCACCGGCGCGCGCAAGGGTCTGTTCCGCGAGGCCCACGGCGGCACCCTGTTCCTCGACGAGGTGGGCGACGTCAGCCCGCGCCTGCAGGCCAAGCTGCTGCGCGTGGTGCAGGAGGGCGAGGTGCGGGCAGTGGGCGGCGGCAGCGCCACGGCGGTGGACGTGCGGCTGGTGGCGGCCACCAACCGCGACCTGGAGCAGATGGTGCGCGACGGCGAGTTCCGCAACGACCTGCTGTTCCGGCTCAACGTGCTGCCCATCCTGCTGCCGCCGCTGCGCGAGCGTCGCGACGACATCCTGCCGCTGGTGCAGCACGTGCTGGAACGGCTGCGTGCCGAGCCCGGTCGCGGCGACCTGTCGCTCACCCCGGCGGCGCAGGAAAAGCTGCTGCACTACGACTGGCCGGGCAACGTGCGCCAGCTGGAGAACGTCATCGAGCGCAGCTTCGCGCTGTTCCCGGGGCCGCTGCTGGACGCGCCCGAGATACTGATCGCACCGAGCGGCGTGAACCTGCCCGCTGACCCCCGCGACGATGCCGGCGACGACGCAGACCTGACCCTGGCCGAGATCGAGGACCGCCATATCCGCCGCGTGCTCGATGCCCAGGCCGGCAACCAGGTCGCCGCGGCACGGGTGCTCGGCATCAGCCGCTCCACCCTGCGCCGCAAATTGGGTCAGGCGGGCTGACTCGTTTCGCTACAGCCCTGACCGAGTCTGCGACAGTCGGGGCCCTGCCCGTTACCTTCCTCCGTCCCGCGCTGCACGCCGCGGCCCTTTGCTAAGCCACTGAATCAAGGGCTTATTCAGCGTTGGCTGTCGACGGCCTGACGGCCTTGGCACGACAACTGCTCTCTCCTGGCAAACAGAACAATGATTGCCGGAGGCGTGGATGGGGTTTTTCAACAAGACACTGGACCCGGTGGTGGCGCTGAGCATCATCGCGCTGCTGGACATCTTCATGTTCCTCACTGTCGGCGCCTGGACCGTGGGCGGCGGCGAAACCATGATGACCGGGCTGATCGCCCAGCTGTTCATGGGCGACGAGCTGTCGCGCATCCCGTTCTGGGAGGTCGCCTTCAAGCCGGACGCCGGCTACTGGAAGATCTACATCAGCCTGGGGATGCTCACCGGTGCCATCGTCGGCGCGGTGCTGAGCAAGGAGTTCTACTGGCGCATCCCGCGCAACCTGTCCGAGTGGGTGATGATCACCATCGGCGGCCTGCTGATGGGCCTGGGCATCCGCCTGGCCTTCGTCTGCAACGTCAGCACCTTCTTCGGCCTCACCCCCGAGATGAACCTCGGCGGCTATCTGTCGATCAGCGGCATCCTGGCCGGCGCCTGGGTGGGCTCGCTCATCTACAAGAAAGTCCTGGAGGCCTGATCATGTTGTCACCCGTTGGTGAATGTATCGCCGCCTTCATGTTCGGTTCCGTGGTCGGCCTGCTGGTGCAGCGCTCGCGCTTCTGCAACACCGCCGCGCTGCGCGACGCCATGTTGTTCAAGACCTATCGCAACACCAAGGCGCTGCTGATCGCCATGATCATCCTGACGTTCGGCTTCACCACCTTCCTCACCTTCGGTGACGGCAAGTCCATGCACTTCGACGTCGGCCTCAATCAGGTGATGGGGCTGTTCCTGTTCGGCATCGGCATGGTGCTGGCCGGCGCCTGCACCGTGTCCACCTGGGTGAAGGCGGGCGAGGGCAACCTGGGCGCGGTGTGGGCACTGCTGTTCACCTTCATCGGCATGTTCCTGTTCTCGCTGCTGTGGTCCTTCAGCTACTGGCCGCCGGCGCCCGGCACCATGAGCGGCGAGCCCAATCTGGCCGGCCTGCAGCTGGGCTATGCCAACGCCGCCACGCTGCAGGAGAAGACCGGCATCCCGGCGGTGGTGTTCGGCCTGGTGCAGTGCGCCGTGCTGCTGGCCATCTATCGCGCCATCCGCCGCAAGGAACAGGCCCGCGAGCAGGCCGCCAACAACCCATAAAGCAACGGAGCAACCAGTCATGGGATTTTTCGGACGCAGCAAGGACAAGACCCCCGCGGCCAGCGGCCCGGCCGGCGAGGTGACCCTGGACGATGGCAACAGCTACACCGTCACCACCCTGATCGACTGCCTGGGCGATTCCTGCCCGCGGCCCCAGTTGATGACCAAGAAGGCACTGCAGAACGCCGCCGCCGGCGACATCATCGAGGTGCGCATCGACAACTCCACCTCCATGGAGGCGATCCCGCCGATGATGCCGGAACTGGGTGCGCGTCATCTGGGCACGGTCAAGGACGGGCGTTACTGGCGCGTCATCGTGACCAAGGGCTGAGTGTCATGGGCAAGGGCGAGTTGCAGATGATGCTGTTTTCCGGGGCGGTGGCGGTCCTCACGGTGGCCGGCCTGGCCTACATCTTCACCGTGCAGCCCGACTACCTGCGGGCGGACCGCGACGGCGTGCCTTACCTGACGCCGCCGGTGCAGCACCCGCTGACCGAGGAGCCCGTCGACATGGGCACCCTGGTACGCCACTACCGCGGGGAGACGCCATGAGCCTGGACCTGGAGACGACCGCCCAACTGGTGGCCTTTGTGGTGGCCTTCTACGCCATGTACGTGAACTTCACCAAAGATCCCTTTTGATTCGGAGCGCGCCATGAATACCCGACAGACACTGCTGTTCTGTAGTGGCAGTCTCGCCCTGACCCTGGGCCTGGCGGCGGCGCTGTACCCGTTCGCCAGCGTCAGCGAGGACGCCTTGCTGCGATCCCGCACCGCGCAGGCGCCGGAAGACATGGCCGACGTCAACCTGGGTCCGGACTTCGGCACGCTGCCGGTGATCGAGTTGATGGGTTACTACATGGAGAACCCGCCAGCCCCACCGGAACCCGGCACCGATCACGCCCCGCGTCGCCAGCAGTTCGGCGGCTGCTGAGCCATGACCGGGCGCCGTGCCCTCAGCGTGCTGTGGCTGGTGCTCGCGCTGCCCGGCGCGGGCCAGGCCGAGCTGGCCTACCGGGCCGCGCCGCCCGAGTCGTTGCAGTCCGGCCAGGTGCTGATCGATACCCGGCCCCAGGCACGCTGCCTGGCCGAGAGCCTGGCCGGCGCCCGCTGTCTGCCGCAGGAGGATTTCTTCGGTCCCCATCGCCGCCTGGCCAGCTTCCGCGACATTGCCTGGGTGTTCGGCGCCGCCGGGCTGCGCGGCGACGAGACCGCGCTGGTGATTGGCGACGATCCGCAGCGACGTGACGCCGTGGCGGCACTGCTGCACCTGGCCGGACAGGCGCAGGTGCAGGTGGTGACCACGTCGCTGAGTGAACTGCTCGCGACCAGCCCGGTGCAACGCGGGCCGGGTCGGGGGCGGGGTCTGGTGCGCGATCCGATCTTCCTCGGCCAGCTGCGCGAGGACCACTGGCTGCTGCGTGACGATCTGGCCGAGCGGGTGGCGCGCGGCGACGGGGCGCGCATCCTGGACGGACGCCCGTCCCCCGCCTACTGGGGTGAATGGATACGGGCCGGCCGCGGCGGCCATGTGCCCGGCGCCGAGTCGGCGCCCGAAGATGATCTGCGTACTGCGCTGGAGTCGGGTCGCGCGCCGCTGGCGGCCGGCGCTGCGGTGATCGCCTATGCCCACGATCCCTACGACGGCCTCGCTTACCTGACGCTGTTGCGTGCCGGGCTGGGCGTCGACGCACGCCTGTACGGCGGCGGCTGGCGCGAGTGGGCGGCCGATCCGGGCCTGCCGGTGGATGCCGTCAGCTACCCGGAGCGGGCGCAGCCAGGCGGCGTCGCCACGGCAGCCGTGGACGGCCCGTCCGTCGGGCGAATGGTGTTGATCTTGCTGGCGGTCATCAGCGCCGCCGGCTTCGGTTTCATGCTGGGCAGGAGAACCCCTTAGATGGATGTGCTGTTTATCGTTTCCACCCCGGACGCCGGGCGCCTGCTGGCGCCCCTGACCGCTGCCTGTCGCCGGCGTGGCGCCAGCTGGGGCTGCTTCTTCACCAACGATGGCGTGCTGGCGCTCAACGACGCGACCACCGCCGGCGCCGTGGCGCACGCCGACAACGCGGTGGCCTGCGAACACTCCTGGGAGCGCTACCAGGGCGAGGCCAGCTGCCCGGTGACCCTGGGCAGCCAGACCAACAACAGCGCCATGCTCGGTCAGGCCGGCAAGGTCATCGGCCTGTGACGGCAATGGAGACGCATGCATGAACGAACAAAAACAGGTGCTGGTACTGGGCCGGCGCGATCACACCGAGGCGATGCGCGTCGCCGCCGGGCTGACCATCTTCGGACACGGCGTGCGGCTGGTGTTCATGGACCGGCCGGTGGCCGACACCGAGGACAACGCCATCCAGGCCGAGACCCTGGAGCTGTGCGACATCGCCCCCGAGAGCACCATCGACGGCCAGGGCCTGCCGGTGCTGGACGACAGCCAGCTGGCGCTGGCGCTGGTCGATGCCGACTGCGTCATCAGCCTGTGAAGCCCGTGAGGAGCCCAGCCCAATGAACATCGCGATATTGAAGACCGGCCTGTTCCCCGATGCCGCGGGCATCGAACAGGCCATCAGCCATCTCGACACGCAGCATGCTGTTTACACCTACGACGCGACCCGCGACGGGCTCGATGACACGGACTGGGACCAGGCCGTGGACGAGTTGCTGTCCGCCGATCGGATCATCGTGGTGTAACCAACCACACCCCGTCGCCGACGGGACACCAGGAGGATTGACCCATGCAAAAGACAAACAACATACGTCGTTCCCGATTCGCCGCCGCGTCGGCCGTCGTGCTGCTCGGCTTCAGTGGCCTGGCCGCCGCCAACCAGCCGCTGGTTGATGTGGACTGGATCAAGGCCCATTCCTGCGACCAGGGGGTGCGGGTGCTCGACATCCGTAACGATCTGGATGGCGGCTCCCAGACCGACTACCTGCGCGGGCACATCCCCTGCGCCGTCTACACCGACTACCTGAAGGGCGGCTGGCGCGCCGCCGACAAGCAGAAGACCCCCGGTCAGCTGGCGCCGGTGGACAAGCTGGAGAAGCTCATCGGTGGCCTGGGTATCGGCAACGACACCCACGTGGTGATCGTGCATGCCGGTAAGAACGCCCTGGACATGGGCAGCGCCACGCGCACCTACTGGACCCTGAAGGTGCTCGGCCATGATGCGGTATCGATACTCGACGGTGGCCTGGCCGCTTACAGCAAGGACCCCAAGAACAAGCTGGAGAAGGGCAACAACAAGCCTGCTGCGGTCAGCTTCAAGGCCGCGTTGCGCCAGGACATGCTGGTGGGCAAGGACGAGATGCGTGCGGCCATGGCCAACGGCACCCTGCTGGTCGACAACCGGCCCCACGATCAGTACATCGGCATCAACCGTCACGGCAAGGCCAAGCGCAACGGCACCATCCCGGGCGCGGTGAATCTGCCGGAGAGCTGGCTGACCGAGAACAACGGCGGCGCCTTCCGCGATGCCGACAGCCTGCGCAAGCTCTATGCCCTGGCCAAGGTGCCCACGGACGGCGAGCAGGTCACCTTCTGCAACACCGGCCACTGGGCCTCGCTGGGCTGGTTCGCCTCCCACGAGCTGCTGGGCAATGACAAGGTCAAGTTGTACGACGGTTCGATGGTGGAATGGAGCGCCGACGACAGCCTGCCGATGGAGCAGCAGGCGCAGTACTGAGCGTTGTGCTGCGGCGTTCCGGCCTGATTCCGGCACTGGTGGCGGTGGCGCTGTTGTGCGCCGCCGCCCCCGGCGTCCGGGCCCAGGGTGAAGACCAGCGGCGTTTCGCCGTGGAACTGCGGCTGATCGCCGGCGATCTGCGGCGTCTCAACGAGGAGGCCCTGGGAGTCCATCACCAGGCCGGTCTGCGCGACCGGCTGGCGGGCAGCCTGGGTTACCTGGGCCTGCTGGCCCGTGAGGCCAACCAGGCCAGCGCTCGCGTCGATCCACAACTGGCCGGCGACCTGGCGCGGTTGCGCCGCGCCTTCGATCAACAAGACCGGGCGGCCATGGCCCCGCCCCTGGCGCGCCTGCTGGCGCGCTACCCCCTGGCCATCACTGATTTCGAACTCAACCCGGACACCGACCCGGCCAGGCTGGCGATGGGTCGCGATATCGACCAACGGCTGTGCATGGGCTGCCACCTGGCGCCAGACCCGGCCGCCGCCAACCCGGCCCGGGACCTGTACGCCGATGCCCGCCGCATGACCCGCGAGGAATTCGTGGCGCGGCTGATGGGCGGCGTGCGCGGCGTACCCGCCACGATGCTGGCCAACCCGCTGAGCGATGAGGAGCTGCGCGGCCTGTACGTGTGGTATAGCACCGGCCCCACGCCTTGAGTCGGCCCCGCCGGTCCCGCTGCGGCGTTTTGCTATCATGCCGCCACCCGCAGCAGCGAACGCCCCGAGCAGCCCATGAGTACCCACAAGATCACCCGTCACCACACCGTCGCCGTCCAGGTCGGCCAGGTCACCATCGGTGGCGACGCGCCGGTGGTGGTGCAGTCGATGACCAACACCGACACCGCCGACGTGGCGGGCACCGTCAAGCAGGTCTACGAGCTGGCGCGGGCCGGTTCCGAGCTGGTGCGCATCACGGTGAACAACGAGGCCTCCGCGGCCGCGGTGCCGGCGATCCGTGAACAGCTGGATGCCAGGGGCTGTGACGTGCCGCTGGTGGGCGACTTCCATTTCAACGGTCATCGCCTGCTGGCCGACTATCCCGACTGCGCAAAGGCGCTGGCCAAGTACCGCATCAACCCGGGCAATGTGGGCGCGGGGCAGAACCGCGATGCTCAGTTCGCGGCCATGATCGAGCTGGCCATCAAGTACGACAAGGCGGTGCGCATCGGCGTCAACTGGGGCTCGCTGGACAAGGCCCTGGTGGCGCGCATGATGGACGCCAACGCCAAGCGGGCCGAGCCGCTGGATTCGGACGCCATGATGAGCGAGATCATGGTGGCCTCGGCGCTGGAGTCCGCCGCCATGGCGGAGAAGATCGGCCTGCCGCGCAACAGGATCGTGCTGTCCTGCAAGATGAGCGGTGTGCAGGACCTGATCGGCGTCTACCGGACCTTGTCCGACCGGTGTGACTACGCACTGCATCTGGGGCTGACCGAGGCGGGCATGGGCTCCAAGGGGATCGTCGCCTCCACCGCCGCGCTGGCGGTGTTGCTGCAGCAGGGCATCGGCGACACCATCCGCATCTCCCTGACCCCGGAGCCCGGCGGCGACCGCACCCAGGAGGTGCGGGTCGGCCAGGAGATCCTGCAGACCATGGGTTTGCGTGCCTTCATGCCGATGGTCATCGCCTGTCCCGGCTGCGGTCGCACCACCAGCACCACCTTCCAGACCCTGGCGCAGGATATCCAGACCTACCTGCGCGAGCAGATGCCGGTGTGGCGTGCCAAGTACCCGGGCGTGGAGGAGATGGATGTGGCGGTGATGGGTTGCGTGGTCAACGGCCCGGGCGAGAGCAAGCACGCCAACATCGGCATCAGCCTGCCCGGCACCGGCGAGCGGCCGTCCGCGCCGGTGTACGTGGACGGCGAGAAGTTTGCGACGCTGAAGGGCGAGCACATCGCCGACGAGTTCAAGGCCATCGTCGACGACTATGTGGTCAGCCACTACGGGGCGACGGACGCATCCTGATCCCGGCCGAGCCACGCCCCGCCCAGCGCGCACAGTGCCAGCGCCCACACGATCGCCGGCCCGGCCGGCAGGTCCAGCAGCGCCGAGGCCGCCAGCCCCAGCCCGTAACCGGCGATGCCGATGCCATAGGCCAACGCCAGCCCGGCGCGGCCGTTGCGCGCACGGCTGCCCAGCGCCGGGATGATCAGGCTGGCGAACACCAGGTAGACCCCCACCAGTTGCACCGACGCGGTGACCGCTACCGCGAACAGTCCGTAGAAGGCCAACAGGCTGCGCCGCGCGCCCAGTCCGTACCAGGCGGCCAGCACCAGGCCGGACAGCAGCGCGGCCGGCCATAACCGGCCCCACTCCACCCACAGCACCTGGCCCACCAGCAGTTCCTTGAGGTGCTCGCCGCCGCGCGGGTCCTGGGCCAGCAGCAGCACCGCGGCGCTGGCCGCCAGCACGAACACGCTGCCGATCAGCGCCTCCTGGATGTGCGGCCAGCGGCGCTCGCACAGGTACAACAGTCCGGCGCCCGTGATGGCCGCACCGAAGGCGGCCAGCTGTACCGCGCTGCCCTCGGCAGCCATGCCCAGGGTATGGGCGGCGATCACCCCCACCCCGGCGATCTGCGCCACCGCCAGGTCGATGAAGATGATGCCCCGAGCCAGCACCTGGCGGCCCAGCGGCACATGGGTGGCCAGCACCAGCAGCCCGGCGATGAAGGCCGGACCGAGGATGCTGAGATCAATGGCGGCCCAGTTCATGGCCCTGCCGCCGCCTGCCCGGCAAGTCGTGTCACCAGGCTATCGAACAGCGCGAACAGGTCCGCGGGACCATCCTCCGTGTCCACGGTGTGCGGCAGCACCAGTACCGGGGTGCCGGTCTGGCCGGACAGCCAGTTGGCCGGACCGGGATCATTGTGGGCACTGCGGATGATGGCCAGCACCGGGCGACTGGCCAGCTGCGCCTTCAGCCCGGCCAGGTGTCCGGCCGATGCCGGCAGCCCGGGCTTGGGTTCCAGTGCGGCGACGGCGTCCATGCCCAGCCAGTCGAGCAGGTAGCTCCAGTCACGGTGGTGCACCACCACCTTGCGGCCGCGCAGGGGCAGAGCGCGGGTCGACCAGTCGGTCATGGCCGCCTGCCAGCGCTGCGCGAAGGCGGCCAGGCGGGAGCGGTAGTGCGCGGCATTGGCGGCATCGATGCTTGCCAGCCGCTCGGTCAGCACCCGGGCCACCTGCAACACCCGGCGCGGGTCGAGCTGGATGTGCGGGTTGCCCTGGGCGTGGATGTCGCCCTCGCTGCGGTCCAGGCTGGTCGGTATCTCCAGCCGCGCCACCTGTTCGGCGGCCATCAGATGGCCCGGCTGGCCGGGCTGCACCCGCGGATTGCGGGCGCGGCGCAGCAGCACCGGCAGCCAGGCGGCCTCCAGCTCGGCGCCGCTGCAGATCAGCAGGTCGGCATTGCGCAGCCGGGCGATCAGCGACGGGCGCGCCTGTACCTGGTGGGGGTCCTGGGCGGCGCTGGTGGCGGACCAGGTCTTCGCCTGGTCGCCGCCAATCTCGTCGGCCAGTGCCTGCCACTCGGGCTCACAGGCGAACACCGACAGGTCGGCACGGGCCGTCAGGGGTGACAGCGCCAGCAGCGCGGCCAGCAGGGGCATGGTCTTGATCAACATGGCGGCGCCCTCAGTACTGGTGAGCGCCGTGGGCGCCCAGGGTCATGATGTACTGCAGCTGGAACTGGTCGTCGGCCAGGCCCGGGCGCGTGTAGTCGCGGGCGTACTGCAGGCGCAGCCGGCTGAAGTCGCTGCGGCTGTAGTCGGCCATCAGGGTCCAGCGGTAGGGATCGTAGCCGCTGAGCAGACCGGACTCATCCAGCAGGTCGGCATCCGCCTCGCCAGAGGTATTGCCGGTCACGGCCAGGCTGTTGTCGCTCCACAGCTGGTCGTAACGCAGGCCCATCCGCCAGCGCGGCCGGATCTCGTAGACGCCCTGCAGGTAGAAGCCCTGCTGGGTGCCGCTGTAGGGCAGCAGCGCCCCGCCGACGTCGTTGCTGAAGCTGACCAGGCCGTCCTCGTCGCGGTGGAAGTATTCGCCCTGCAGCACCAGGCCGCGGCCGCCGGCGGGCTGCCACTTGTAGACCAGGTCCAGGGCGGTCAGCGCACTGTCGCCGGCGAAGCTGAAGGTCTCGTCGGCATGGCCGGCATGGGCGTGGCCGGCCCCACGATCCGTCGGCGAGGTGCGCAGGTGCGACAGGCCGATGCGATAGCTCTGGTCGCGGCCGATGTCGTTGCCGATGCGCACGAACAGGTTATGGGTGTCGCCGAGCAAGCGGCCTTCATCGCCGCCGCCGGGGAAGGCGCCGCCGCGCAGCAGTTCGGCGCCCAGTTCGATGAAGGTGTCGGTGGGTGCCAGCCAGGTCATCCGCACGCCGTCGTCGCCATACTGCTTGCCGAGGAAGGCCTGGCTGGTGAGCGGTGCGTCGGCGAAGTCCCAGGCGTGGGTGTGACGGGTGTTGATATAGCCGGTCTCGGCGTAGAAGCGGCCAGCGCGCAGGCCCAGTCCGCCGGGCAGGCTGAGGCTGTCGACAAAGGCCTCCTCCAGCTCCACCGCGGTGGCGCCGTCCTCTTCGTGCAGGCCGATGGTGGCCTGGCCGTAGAACCAGTCATCGACGTTGGCCGAGGCGGTCAGCTCGGTCTCGGTCAGGCTCAGGCCTTCGGACTTCAGGCCGGCCTCACCGCCCAACTGGAAGCCGGGCAGGGACCAGCCGCCGGGGTCCTGGCGATAGGCCGCGGCGCTGCCCTGCACCACCAGCGAGATGGCGGGGTTGAAGGCGCTGGCGCCACTCTGGCTGGCCGGTTGCACAGGCGCCGGTGGCGGTGGTGGCGGAACGGCCTGGTCGGCCTCGGCCTGTTGCACACGGGCCTCCAGGGCGCTGATGCGGGCCTCGTAGGTCTGCTGCATGGCGGCGATCATGCGGCGCAGCTCGGCGACTTCGGCGGTGTCGGCGGCGAGCGCGGATACGGGCATGGCAATGGCACCGGCCAGCAGGCCGGATAGCAGTTTGTTGGACATGGAACACTCCGGAACGGGAAACGTACGGACGCGCAGTGGCGCCCGGTGACTGAAGGGTCAGACGATCCGGAGGGTGCGCGGCGGGCCGCGTTGGCAGGGACTGGGGGCGGGTTGTTCGGTGAGCGTGGCGGTCGGTGCGGGAGCCTCGGCCTGCGATGCGTGGACCACCGGCAGCAGCATGCTGGCGACGCTATGACCATGTCCCAGGTTGTGGCCGACCAGGCAGATGTCGCAGCTGTCCGCATCATCCGCGTCCAGGTGGTCCAGCGCATGCACCGGCAGCAGCAGTTGGGCAGCGAGCAACAGCGCCGCCAGCAGCAGGTGCTGCCAGCGGTGATGCCATGGTGTGTCTGCCGGGCTGGTGCGGTGCATGTCGCGGCGGGATGATCCTGTACCAGGGAGCGGCGAGGCTAGCCGCTCGGCACCGGCGTGTCCAGTCACGCCGCGGCGGTCAGGCAATGCCGCCGTCGCGGATCTTGAACCAGCCGGTCAGGCTGAGGCGATCGCGGGTCGCCGGCAGCACCTCGTGCGGGAAGCCGGCGCTGAGGAAGGTCACCAGGGTGCCGCCGACCGGCAGCACGTCCTGATAGTGCTCGGGCCGTTGCGGGTCGGTATAGATGCGCAACTGTCCACCGTCCGCCTCGGCCCAGTCGTCGTTCAGATAGAGGATGGCGCTGACGGTGCGCCGGCCGACGCCGCGGAACTGGTCCAGGTGCTTGCGGTAGTAGCTGCCGGGCGGGTACAGGGCCAAGTGGCCCTCGTAGTCGAACAGCCCCAGGTACAGGGTGCGGTTGATGGCCTGGCGCAGCAGCTCCAGCTGGCTCAGATAGCTGGTCTGGGCGCCGCTGCAGTCCGCCGGGTCGATCCAGTTCACCCGGTCGGTGCGGACCTCCGGGCGGACCTGCAGCTCGGCGCCGCGGCCGACGCCGGCGTGACGGAACTGCCCCGCCTGCCAATCGAGCCTGGCCTCGTGGGCCAGCTGGCTGACCAGCAATGGCGACACGAACTGCGGCGTCACGCAGCAGCCATGCTCGGCCAGGCCGTTGGCGATGCGCTGGTAGAGGTCCGGTTCTTCGGGGGGGAGCAGCAGGTCTTGCAGCATGGCGTCCTGACGGGTTTCAGCGACCGAGGTCACTGAGAAATAGGCCGGCCATCAACCGTTCCACCGGCGCCAGGTCGTCGCTGATGACCGGGATATCGGTCATCGCCGTGCCGTTGGCCAGCAGCGGCTCGGTGACACGATACCACTCCCGCGGCATTCCGCGCCGTGCGCGCCATTCGTCGGGCATGGCCGGCCCGGCGTTGCGGGCGCTGAGCACGTAGGTGACCCGCTGCTGGCCCTCCGCCACGTCCTCCATCCACACCTGCACGTCGCTGAACTCCAGACCCAGGGTCTTGACCATGGCCTTCACCAGCTTGGCGTCGGGGAAGGCGTCCACCACGTTCATCAGATAGATGCCGTCCTGCTTGAGCCGCTGGCGGACCAGGGCGGCGAACTCGCGGGTCACCAGGTGATAGGGGATGGCGATGTCGTGGAACACGTCGCCAACGATGACGTCGTAGCGTCCGGGTTCGTCGTTGCGCAGCGCCACCCGGGCGTCGGTGTGGCGGACCTCGTACGGGGCGGGGTCGACGAACAGCCGCTCGGTGGCCAGGGCGGTGACTGCCGGATCGATCTCGGCCACCACGATGTGTGCCGCCGGGTCGCGGTCGTGCAGCGCGCGGGGCAGGGTGTAGGCGCCGCCGCCGGCAAAGAAGTAGGCCGCGCCGCTGCGCCCGTCGGTGTGCAGCACCGAAAGTTCATCGAGCAGATGCAGGTAGGGCGCCAGGATCAGCTGGGGCTCCTCCCGGTGGTTGCTGCCGTGCAGCAGGTGATCCAGCACCAGGGCGCGGGCCTCGCCGAACGGTGCCTGGTCGGAGTGGTCCACCACCCGCAGGCAGAAGTAGCCGCTCTCGCGGTCGCAGGGATTGGCGTAGCCCAGCACCGACAGGCTCAGCCCGCCCACCAGCAACCCGGCGGCCGCGCCGGCGACTGCGCTGCGACGACCCAGCAGCGGGAGCGACAGCAACAGCAGGGCGGCGCCGGTGGCGACGATGATGTCGCGGCTGCCGATCCACTGCACCAGCCAGAAGCCGGTGGCAAAGGTGCCGAGGATGCTGCCCAGCGCGGCCAGCGCGTGCATCAGCCCGACGATGTGGCCGGTGCGGCTGGACAGACCCAGCGCCAGGGTGGTGAACAGCGGCGTCAGCACCCCCAGCAGCGCGGCGGGGATGAAGAACAGCGCGCCGGCCAGGATCAGGCTGAGGCTGGCCAGGCTCAAGGGGGCGTCCTGCAGCGGCGCGCCCAGCCTGGGCAGGATCAGCAGCACGGCAAACACGCTCACCGCGGCCAGCAGCAGCACCAGCCCGGCGCCCCGCTCGCCGGCACCGCGGTCGGCCCATACCCCGCCGACCCAGTTGCCCAGCGACAGGCCGGCGAGCACCACGCCGATGATGGAGGTCCAGGAGTACAGCGACACCCCGACGAAGGGGGCGATCAGGCGGGCGGCCACCATCTCCACCACCAGCACCAGGGCAGAGGTGGTGAACACCAGCGCGGCATAACTGACCAGACGGGCGCGAGAACCAGGCATAGCGGCATCCCCGGAGTGACCAAATTGTCGGCCCCGGCAGCGTTTGCGATGCCGGGGGCGCGATTCTAAGCCCGTTGCCATATGCGCGTACAAGCAAAATCTGCAGCGTCACTGGCGCTATGCCCCTGCCTTGTTAGACTTCAAGTGAATCCTAAGGATAGGGAGACTAGGCCATGCTGGATCTGGACATGCTGCTGACCATCGTCGGCATTGCCCTGATCGTGATCGGCGTCGGGGTGTTTCTGCTGGGCAAGAGCAAGGCTGCCAGCGGCGATCGCAGCAATATCTTCGAGGCCTTCGGGATCAAGCTGGATGTGGCCAACCCCTCGGTGCTGCTGATCATGTTCGGGGTGGTGTTGATGCTGGCGCCGCGCTTCGTGCCGTTGGGCGACAAGCCGCTGGCAGGCCTGCCGATGCCTGAGCCGGGCGCTGCACCGACTGAATCGCTGCCAGAGCCGGCAGCCCCGCCGACTGAAGCTGCATTCTTGCCGGCCGTCGTTCAGCCTGCCGCCGAGATGGCCGACAGCGTTGCCCCGCCACCGGCCCCGGCCGAGGACAGCGCGGCCGCTGCAATAGCGCAACTACCAGCGCAAGAGACTGCGGAACTGGCGGCAAAGGCCGCAGCCGAATCCCGTGCCCGCGAGCAGGCCGAACTCGAGGAGCATCGTCGTGCACTGGCCAAGGAGCAGGCGGCACTGGTCGCCGAGCGCGCCCGCTTGGCGGCCCTGGATGCGGCCAAGCGTGAGGCGGCTGCGCGCCCGGCCGCACCCACCGTCACCCGCCCGGCACCGGCTGAGCCCGCAGCCGTCGCAGCGCCGACCCTGATGATTCTTACTGAGGCGATCAATTACGAAGGCGAGACCGACGGCAGCCTGCGTTCCAAGATGCACGTCGAACTGCGCAGTGCGGTGAGCGACACCCTGGACGACAAGGTGCGTCTGGACCTGCAAAACCCGGGTTTCCGCGGGGAATTGCGTCGCGGTGACTGGACCACGCTGTGTAAACGCACACGCGCGGACGGCCTGTTGCTGGCAGACTTGACCGCGGTCGATGTGGAGTCGGCGATTGAAAGTGCCAATTGGCCCAATATGCGTTTTTCGGCGGTACAGTGTGCCACCGGCCGGGTTAGTCGCAGCGGCTGGATACGCATGGAACCGACAGTTGGTGACCGTTTCCCGTTGCAGCAATATATGAGTCGCAGCGCCAGGGAATTCATCCGAACCAACCGTCATTTGTTGCAATAGCGCGTCTCGCGCAAGGAGTTAGGTATGTCTCGTTTTCTGTTGAATCTTGCGGTGGGTGGCGTGCTGGTGCTGCCGTCGATGCTCCATGCCGCCGAGCCGTTGACGGTCTCGGTGCAGCGTCTGACCGCGGATACCGCGCTGCGGGTGGCCCAGGGTGCACTGGCCGCCTGCCGCAAGCAGGGCATCCAGATCGCCGCCACCGTGGTCGACCGTGACGGCGTGGTGCAGGTGACTCTGCGCGACACCATCGCCGCACCGATTACCGCGACCATCAGTCAGCGCAAGGCCTATACCGCGGCCAACTTCAATGCCGATACCTCGCTGCCTTCCATGGCCGAGCGCGCCAATGGTCCGGTGGGCCGTGCGCCGGGAATCACCATGTCGGCGGGCGGCCTGCCGATAGAGATCGGTGGAGCCCTGCTCGGCGCGGTGGGTGTGTCCGGTGCGCCGTCCGGCGTGACCGATGCCGAGTGTGCCAAGGCGGGCATCGACGCGGTCAAGGACGATCTCGAAATGGCGATGTGATGCATCGCCCAGAGTCGCTACAACGTCAGCGCGCCTGGGAGTCCAAGTACCACAGCGGTGAGACCGGCTGGGACCGGGGCGGGGTCAGTCCCGCCCTGGACGGCTGGTTGCAGCAGGGCGCGGTGCCGCAGGGCCGGGTGCTGGTGCCCGGCTGCGGCAGTGGCCATGAGGTGCTGGCGCTGACCCGGGCCGGCCACTATGTGACGGCTGTGGATATAGCTGCGCCGCCGGTGATGCAGCTGATGGGTGAACTCACTGATCAGGGCCTGCATGCCAAGGTGATCCAGGCCGACCTGCTCAACTGGACCCCCGCCGAACCCTTCGACGCCATCTACGAACAGACCTGTCTGTGCGCCCTGGATCCGGAGCAGTGGCCGGCCTATGCCGAGCGTCTGGCCGGCTGGCTGCTGCCCGGCGGCAGCCTGTTCGCGCTGTTCATGCAGACCGGCCGCGAAGGCGGCCCACCCCACCATTGCGAGCTCTCGCAGATGCGCGAGCTGTTTCCTGACCACTTGTGGATCTGGCCCGATGCACCGCAGGCCCGGGTCGATCATCCCAACGGCCTGCATGAGCTGGCTCATCTGCTGGTGCGCCGCGGCGGCGAGGACGACGCGCTGCAGGGTTAATCAGCCTGGCCTCATCCTTGATGGTGCTTATTACACGATCGTCCTACCAGCCCTGGGCTATGCTTCCACGTGCAGTAACAAGAATAAACCTCCGGGCTCAGCCCCGGAGACCAAGCAGACAGCCCGGGTTCTAATCGATAACTGCAAACGCAGTGACTGTGGTCGAGTTTGACCATCCGTAGCGTTGTTGCCTGTCTCGCCACGGGGTAACCGGGTTGGCTGTAAGCGACTGTGAATCCACCACGGAGAACCGGAAATGAGTCAGATACTTGAGGAAGTACTGTCAGCCAACGCCGATTACGTCGCCAATTTCGGCGACAAGGGCAAACTGCCGATGCCGCCTGGGCGGCACTTTGCCATTCTCACCTGCATGGATGCGCGGCTGGACCCGGCCCAGTACGCCGGCCTTGCCGAGGGCGATGCCCATGTCATCCGCAATGCCGGCGGCCGTGCCAGCGACGATGCCATCCGCTCCTTGGTGATCTCGTACAAGCTGCTCGGCACCCGCGAGTGGTTCGTCATTCACCATACCGACTGCGGCATGGAGACCTTCACCGACGACATCATGCGCGGCCTGCTGGCCAGCAGCCTGAAGACCTCCAGCGTCGATGCCAGCGGCTGGCATGATTCCGGCGATGGCCCGGGCTCCACCGAGGGCAACTACATCGACTGGCTGACCATCTCCGACAACGCCAAGAGCGTGGTGGAGGACGTGCAGCGCATCAAGGGACACCCCCTGGTGCCCGGCGATATCCCGGTGTATGGCTACATCTACGACTGCAAGACCGGCAAGCTGGTGGAGGTGCCGGAGGCCACCGCGGCGGGCAAGGCCTGCTGACCGGCTAGTTCGTTAGCCGTAGCACGCCGCCTGAGCGGCAAACGGGGCCCGGCATGCGCACGCATGCCGGGCCCCGTTCGTTTCAGCAGCGTCAGTAGCGGTTCAACCCTTGATGCACACCATCGGTTCCAGCCGCGCCACGCAGTGTGCCAGCCCGGCGTCGTCCGCAGCCTGAACCACGGCACTGACGTCCTTGTAGGCGCCGGGGGCCTCCTCGGCGACGCCGCGCAGCGAGGGGCTGCGGATCAGGATGCCGCGGGTGGCCAGCTCCTTGACCAGTTCGCCGCCCTTCCATTGCTTGGTGGCCTGGCGGCGGCTCATGGCGCGGCCGGCGCCGTGGCAGGCAGAGCTGAAGGCACGTTGTTCGCTTTCGGTGGTGCCGGCAAGGATGTAGGAGGCCGTTCCCATGGAGCCGCCGATGATCACCGGCTGGCCGGCGTCGCGCAGGGCGGCGGGGATGTCAGGATGGCCCGGGCCGAAGGCGCGGGTGGCGCCCTTGCGGTGCACGTACAGCTTGCGCTTCACGCCGTCGATCTGGTGAGTCTCTTCCTTGCAGGTGTTGTGCGACACGTCGTACAGCAGGTCCAGGTGGCTGCCCGGGAAGATCTCGCCGAAGGCGGCGCGGGTCAGGTGGGTGATGATCTGGCGGTTGGCCAGGGCGCAGTTGATGCCGGCGCGCATGGCGCCCAGGTACTGCTGGCCGAGCTCTGATTTGATGGGTGCGCAGGCCAGCTCGCGGTCGGGCAGGTCGATGCCCAGACCCTTGGCGTGCATCGCCATGCTGCGCAGGAACTCGGTGCCGATCTGGTGCCCCAGGCCCCTAGAGCCGCAGTGAATGCTCACCACCACGTCGCCCTCCTTGAGCCCGTAGGCGGCGGCGATGGCCGGCTGGTAGATGGCGGTGACGTGCTGCACCTCCAGGTAGTGGTTGCCCGAACCCAGGGTGCCCATCTCGTTCTTCTGCCGGTTCTTGGCCTGGTCGGACACCGCCTTGGGATCGGCGCCGGCCATCCGGCCGTGTTCCTCGATGCGTTCCAGGTCGACCTCTTCGCCGTAGCCCTGGGCCACCGCCCAGGCGGCGCCGCCGCTCAGCATGGCGTCCAGCTCCTTGTGCTTGAGATGGAACCAGCCGGTGCTGCCAACGCCCGCCGGCACGGTGCGGAACAGCTCGTCGGCCAGTTGCTTCTTCAGCGGCTCGATGTCCTGGCGGGTCAGGCCGGTGCGCAGGGTGCGCACCCCGCAGGAGATGTCGAAGCCCACCCCGCCGGCGGAGATCACGCCGCCTTCCTCGGCGTCGAAGGCCGCCACGCCGCCGATGGGGAAGCCGTAGCCCCAGTGGGCGTCGGGCATGGCGTAGGCGGCCTGCACGATGCCGGGCAGGGCAGCGACGTTGCACAGCTGCTCGTAGACCTTGTGGTCCATGGCGCGGATCAGGCCTTCATCGGCATAGATCACCGCCGGCACCCGCATCGGACCCCTGGCGGCGATCTGCCAGCGGGTTTCGTCGTGTCGTTCGAACAGGTTCAGGTCCATGCCAGTGCTCCTTAGACGTCCACCACGCATTGAGCCTGCCACAGGCCGTCGTCGCGTTGTTTTACTTCAAGGGTGGTGAAGGTGGCGCCCTTGATCTCCACCACCGGCTGATGTCGGGCCACGTTGACCGGCTCGCCCCAGGCAGTGGCGTGCAATCGGTCGCCGTCGATCTGCACCTCGAAGCGCGAGAACAGCAGCTTGCGGGTGGCCATCTCGTAGACCAGGGCGTTGAGCCAGTCCATCAGCAGCAGTTCGGGGTCCGGGGCCTGGCAGCTGATTTCCATGGACGTCCTGCGCACGATGTCGGCGGGATCGGTGATCACCGCCATCATGGCGATGGCGGCCTGCTCGAAGGCACCGGCCAGGGTGGGCGCGATGCCGCGCACGCCGATGTCGGCCTCGTGCTCGTAGTGTTCCCAGTAGGCGTCGGCCATGTCGGTCCCCGGCGGCTGGCGGTGTCTGTGATGGTGCCGTAGGCTGCCGGCATGGGTGATGACCTGCAGCAACTGTTACGCACAATCCTGGCACAGCATCCCGAGGGCATCGCTGAGCATCTGCTGCTCAAGCAACTGCAGATCGAGCAGGGCGAGGCCTTTCCCGACACCCTGTTCCGCGACCAGCTGGCGTTGTTCCGCGCTCACTTCCTGCTGTTCCATGCCCTGTACCGGCTGCGCGATCAGCTGCTGGCCGATGCCGCGGGACTGCTGGAGATCGATGCGCGCTGTATCCGCCTGGCGCCCTATGTGGCGCCAGGCGGCGCGGCAATGACCGATCATGACCCGCTGCGCGACTTCTACCTGGACCTGTCACACCTGACGGACACCACGGCGGATGACGTGGAGCAGATGCTCGGCGCCTTCTGGGTGCGTTACTACGCCGGCAACCGGCGTGACGAGGCGCTGGCGGTGCTGGGGCTGGATGGCTCGGCGGACCTGGATGCGGCGCAGCGCCGCTACCGCGAGCTGGCCATGGCGCATCATCCGGACCGGGGTGGCGACGCCGCGCAGTTTCAGGCCATCCAGGAGGCCATCGCCATCCTGCGGCGCTGCTGACGGTTCAGCTGGTCCCAGCACATGCCATGGGTGATCGGATCTGCCCCGTCAGGGCGCAGACTGGATCGCTGCATGCGCCGAAAGAGTGCCGCTCCCATGGTTGATCGGCTCCCTGCAGCCGATGCCGCCGTCCCCGGATCATCGACGGTCATGGGCTGCACCAGGATGCTGCAGTGCCCTGTGAACGCAGGCAGCAGCTCGCGTCGTCGTCACGGCAGCCTTCTTATGAGGCAGTGGCGGATCCGCTGCGGCACAAGACTTGCAGCTTGCTGCGTATGCAAAGGTGCTGAGCGTCGGGACCTGAGAGCCGCAAGTCCATCCAATGTTCGAATCCGTACTTTTGAGGGCCTTTGTCGTGGGACTGATCAGCGCCCTGTCGTTGCCGCTGGGTGCGGTGACCACGTTTTTCTGGCGTCCGTCCGATCGTGCCGTGGCCATCCTGATGGCCTTCGGCGGCGGCGCGTTGCTGGCTGCACTGACCATCGATCTGGTCGGGTCGGCATTGCAGCAGGGGCATTTTCACGCCCTCGCGATTGGTGCAATCGGCGGCGGCCTGATGTTCGTTGGCCTGAATCGACTTGTTAACAATTACGGCGGCTTTCTACGCAAGGTGTCGACCACGGTTTATCACCTGCGCCGCAAGCAGCACCAGCGGCTGCAGCGTATTGCCAGGCAGTTGCATCGGGTGGATCTGTTCGAGGACCTGCCAAGCGACGACTTCAGGTTGTTGGCCGGCGCCATCCGCCATGTCGATGTCAAAAAGAACGGCTGGATCTATCAATGCTGCGACCCGCCCGACAGTGTGTATATCCTCATCGACGGCGAGATTGATCTGCTCGACCCGGTTGATGCCAGTCAGCCGCCGGAGCGCCTGAAAAGGTTCGATGTTTTCGGCTGGCGCGCGATCGTCACCGCAACGCCGTTCAGTCACGCGGCGATCGCATGCAGCGATGTCTGCCTGTGGGTGTTGCCGAAAGCGGCGATCGATGCGCTGATTGTGGACTCGGAAGCCTTCCGTCATAGAGTCGAGCGGCTCGTCGGCAGTGAAGACATCCTGGCCTATCTGCAAAAAGACCAGGGGCTGGACCGTGAACAGGCCAAACAGTGGCAGGCCGGGGCGATCGGCAGCCTGCGCGAACACCACGTCATCCCGCCCGCCATCGAGCTGCAACGCAACAGCGAAACCTTTCGCGCCAAGCTGGAATTCATGCAGCACATTCCGTTGACGCAGGGACTCTCACTGAAGGCGCAGGAGCTGATCAGTACCCGCCTGATCTACAAGCGTCATGGGCGCGGTACCAGTTTTTATCACCAGCATGAAGCAGCCGACCGCATGTTCATCATCGAACGCGGCGAGGTGGAGCTGTTCGATGCGACGGCGAGCAATCCCGCACCGATCGTGCTGCATGACTGCGACGCCTTCGGTGACATCTCCATGATCACCGGGGCACGGCATTCGGTGACCGCGGTGGCCGCTGTCGATACCACGGTGTGGGAATTGCGCAAGTCGGACTTCGACGAACTGCTCGGCCTGTCGCCGGAATTGCTGGAACGGGTGCGTGCCTATATCCGCCAGGCGGGCGCCAGCGGCTACCTGGTCGGTCGTCATCACATGGACGAGGAAAATACCGAGCGCTGGATGCGCCGGGCGATGCGCAATGTCGATGCCGGCCTGCCGATCCCGGCGGCGGCGGAGATCCGCCGCGAGATCAGCGAAAACAAGGGCGCGCCGCTGGCGATCTGGCTGGGTATCACCCTCGACGGCATACCCGAGTCACTGGTGATCGGCGCCAGCATGATCCACGCGCACCTGGAGGTGTCGCTGATCGCCGGCCTGTTCCTGTCCAACTACCCGGAGGCGCTGTCGAGCTCGATGGGCATGCGCAAGCAGGGCATGGGGAAATCACGGATTCTGATCATGTGGACTTCGCTGATGCTGTTCACCGGCATCGGGGCGGCGCTGGGCAGCGAGTTCTTCATCGGCGCCTCGCCCCGGGCCTATGCGCTGGTCGAGGGTCTGGCGGCCGGCGCGATGCTGACCATGATCGCCGAAACCATGCTGCCGGAGGCCTACTTCAAGGGCGGTTCGGTGGTCGGCATGTCGACGCTGATCGGTTTTCTCGTTGCGATCTTTTCCAAGACCCTCGAATGAGAATCCGCTGGCTGCCGGATGCCGTGGGCATCACAGTCGGTTCAGCACTCGATGACGTTGACCGCCAGCCCGCCGCGGGCGGTCTCCTTGTACTTGGTCTTCATGTCGCGGCCGGTGTCTCGCATGGTCTTGATCACCTTGTCCAATGACACGTAGTGCGAACCGTCGCCACGCAGCGCCATGCGGCTGGCGTTGATGGCCTTGACCGCGCCCATGGCATTGCGCTCGATGCACGGCACCTGCACCAGTCCGCCCACCGGGTCGCAGGTCAGCCCCAGGTTGTGCTCCATGCCGATCTCGGCGGCGTTCTCCACCTGCGCCGGGGTGCCGCCCAGCACCTCGGTCAGGGCGCCGGCGGCCATCGAGCAGGCCGAGCCCACCTCGCCCTGGCAGCCCACCTCGGCGCCGGAGATGGAGGCGTTCTCCTTGTACAGGATGCCGATGGCGCCGGCGGTGAGCAGGAAGCGCACCACGCCGTCCTCGCTGGCATCCGGCGAGAAGCGCCAGTAGTAGTGCAGCACCGCCGGGATGATGCCGGCGGCGCCGTTGGTGGGGGCGGTGACCACCCGGCCGCCGGCGGCATTTTCCTCGTTCACCGCCAGGGCGAACAGGTTGACCCAGTCCATGGTGCCCAGCGGCACGTGGTGCAGGGTGGTGTCGGCCTGCAGCTTGCGCGACAGGTCGGCGGCGCGGCGCTTGACCTTCAGTCCGCCGGGCAGGATGCCCTCGGTGGCGCAGCCGCGCTGCACGCAGTCCTGCATCACCTGCCAGATGTGCAGCAGGCCGGCGCGGATCTCGGCCTCGCTGCGCCAGGCCTGCTCGTTGGCCAGCATCAGGTCGCTGATGTGACAGTTCTGTTCGGCGCACAGTGCCAGCAGGTCGGTGGCGGAGCGGAAGGGGTGGGGCTGTACGGTATCGTCGGCCTTGATGCGGTCGGCACCGGCGGCTGCTTCGTCCACCACAAAGCCACCGCCCACCGAGTAGTAGCTGCGCTCGCACAGCACGCTGTCCGCCGCGTCGAGGGCGCGGAACGTCATGCCGTTGGGGTGATAGGGCAGGGTCTTCTTACGGTGAAAGACCAGGTCGCCGTCGGGATCGAAGGGCAGGGTGTGTTCGCCCAGCAGGCCCAGTTGACGCTGGCTGCGGATCTGTTCGATACGGGCCGCGATGGTGTCGGTGTCCACGGTCTCCGGTGACTCGCCGGCCAGGCCCAGCAGCACCGCCTTGTCGGTGCCGTGGCCCTTGCCTGTGGCGCCGAGCGAGCCGAACAGTTCCACCTGGATGCGCGCTGCGGTTGCGAGCTGGCCGGCATCGCGCAGCCCCTCGGCGAAGCGCAACGCGGCGCTCATCGGCCCCACCGTGTGTGAACTGGAGGGACCGATGCCGATCTTGAAGAGGTCGAAGATGCTGATAGCCATGGGTCCATGCTGGGACAGGCGAGCGCTGAGGGCAAGCGGACGGATTCCGGGTTTATCCGCTTTGTCGCAAGCAGCCGTTGCGGTATCAGTGGCTATACTCGCAGCAGGAACAAAAAGACATTCAAGGAGGGGCGGTGATGAAACGACAACTGGGCAGCGTTATTGGTGTCGGGCTGGTGTTGTTGATGAGTGGTTGCGGCCAGGCCTTTCTCAACGAAGGGTCTAGCCAGGTCAGGGGGGTGCAGGCCGATGGCGGTGGAGTCAGCTTCAAGCAGACCTACTTTGCACCGTCAGATGCCGTTGGATCGGGTGTGGTCAAGGCCGGCAGCCCGGACAAGCCGGGGGACGCGGTATCGGTCACGCTGTTGTCTGCATTCATCTGCGATTTTCACGAGATGCAGGGCCTGGCCGGCATTCTGAACAACAATGACACCAGCAATGCAGATGCCGAACCCTGTCTGGACGGACGCAAGTCGGGCGACGGGGGCAATGCTGTAGGGCGCGAGCGTCAGACCCGTGGTGAGATCGCGATACTGGCCAATATCGGTGAACGTTCGGATACCGTTGGCCTGACCATCAACCCTGCCGATCTCGGCAAGAAGGCACGCGTCATCTACTACAACGATGATGTGCGCGAATCCGGGCAGTTGCTCAACGCCATGAATATCCCCATCTACGGGCCGAAGCTGTATGGCGGCAAACCGTTCATCCTGGAAGTGACGGTGCTGGAACTCGATAACGACGAAAACGCCCAGATCAAGAGCTTGCTGTCCACGCTGGCCGGTATTGGCGACAAGGCCTATCCGCCTGCGTCACCGATACTGGGGGTTCTGGATGCGCTGGGTGGCAGCCTGTTGTCGGGCAATCAGGATGACCGGGAACTCGCCTACCAGATGCAATTCGATGTGAAGGGCCCGACTTCGAGTACGGTGCACCGCCTGTATCTGCAGGAGGGCTACTACGCCTTGCTGCGCAATGAAAATCGCAGTGGAGACATCCCCTGGGACGATATCAAGCTCGACCGGGAAAAGGGGCTGCTGGTGTGGGCCATCGGCGACAAGGCCGGCCAAGTCTACCGGGAGCGCACCTGGCTGTTGCTGCGAGTCGCCCGTGAGGAACTGTCCGCCACCGTGCAGCAGGAGGTCGGGCAGTTGCTGAGTGAGTTCCTGAGCAGCAAGCAGACCTTTGAAGCCCGGGATTTCAATACGCTGCAGGCCGAATATCAGAAGCTGCTGGATGCGCTAAACAAGTAGGGCAGCAAGGCCGCGCTTGCGTGAGCGGGTTGCCCGCTTCCGGGTGAGCGGCCTTCAGCGTGCCTGGAAGCGGATATCGGTGTTGAGCATGCCTTCGACCAGGCCTCGACGACCAGTTGGTCATCGTCCTGTTGCAGGCTCAGCCCCGGCTGCGGTGGCGGTTGCATATCGAGGTAGATCAGCCGGTCGCGTGGGTAGCGCACCGCCAGGGTCACGTGCAACGGGTAATAGCCGTCCAGGAAGCGGCGGTGATAGGGACCGTTCACCAGGCTGAAGCTGCCGTCAGGATTCTGGTAGAAAACCCGGACCTCGGCGGCGATGCACAGTTCGGCATCTCGCCGCACGTCGACCAGTTGCACCGAGTCATTCTCCACCCAGGCGCGACCGATATTGGCGGTGCGCGTTACCTGCAGGCCGCGCATTTGCTTATAGCGGTACACCACCTGGGCCTCGGCCACCGGGTCCAGGCCGTCGTAGCACTGCGTCAGCGCCACCCAGCCATCGTCGATGCCGGCAGGGGTGATGGTGAGCGTGTTATGCGAATGCGGGGTGCGCTTGTCCGGAGGCACGGGCAGGAACGCCAGTTCACCTTCGTTAACGGCCAAGGCGCGTTGCTCGCTGTCGTCATGGAACCAGCGTTCCAGTTCCTGCTCGGTCATGGGTTCGGCAGCACGTACTGTGACCACTGACAGCAGCGCGAGCAGGGGTAGCAGGCGGGTCAGCAGCGCCAACAGAGCGGCGTAGAACCGGGCTCCCAGAGCTGATGTGCAGGCGGTGAAGGGATGCATGGGCAAAGCATAACCGGCGCTCGCTGCCGTAACGAAATGTCGTTTGCAAATGCTTGCCGCGCTTCCGAGGAAGCGCTGTCCCGGCGCTATCGTCTTTCACCGCAGCTGCGCAATCGTGCTTGGATCGTCGGGCTGCGAGGTCCCGCAGCATAGCCGCGAAGGCTGCAACCGGTTGGCCGCTTCAAGACCAGATCATTGCTGCCGATAGCCTGCCAATTACCGCGTCCATCTAAGATTCATCAGCATCAGGTGATATCGGCCAGGCATGCCACAAGACAACTTCACGCCGCAGGATAGGGACATCAGGGCCGATCAGGTCCGCATAATCGCCGAAAACATATTGCCCGCAGTCCTGGTGACCCTGGTTAGCGGCGTGATCTTCGTTTTCGTGCAAATGATCCATTTTCGTCTGGAGTCATTGCTGATCTGGTTCGGGGTCATGGCGTTGGTACTGTCGGCCAGGGGGTTGATCGGCAAGTTTTATCTGGCACGTGAGGTGCCGGCGGATCAGCAACTGAAGTGGCTGTGGGCCCTGCGGCTGGCGGCGTTGGCTACTGGCGTTATCTGGGGTGCGGTGGGTGTGTTGTTTTTTCCCAGCGGTGCGCCCTTGCATCAATTGTTCACCCTGATGGTGCTGTCCGGTATGGCCGCCGGAGCCATCAGTACCCAGGTGGCCGACTATCGCTCCCTGGTTGGTTATGACCTGGCGCTGCTGTTGCCGGTGAGCGGCATGCTGCTAGCAGAAGGCAGCATGCTGTTCTCCGCCTTTTCGGCATTGGCGCTGGTGCTGTTGGCATTCCTGTTGCGCGCTGGCCACAAGCTCAGCGAGGCAGTGATGACCTCGCTCCGCTTGCGGTATCAGAACAGCCATCTGCTTGAATCGCTGGCGCGCGAAAAGGACCAGCTCGGTAATCGCCTGGGCCGTGTGCTGGACAACAGCTCCAGCGAGATCTACATCTTTGACGCGGACTTACTGACCTGCCTGCAGGTGAACAGCGGTGCCGCCGACAATCTGGGCTACCCAGCGCAGGCCTTGGTCGGGCGCCCGATGCTGGACTTCATGGTGGGCATGGATCGTACGGCCTTCGAGGGGGTGGCCGGGCCGCTGCGCACGGGTGAGAAACGCGCCATAGATTTTCGAGCCGAACACCTGCGTCACGACGGCAGCCAATACCCGGTGGAAACCCACTTGCAGTTGTCCCAGGCGGAGCAGCCGCCGGTGTTCGTGGCCACCGTGCTGGACGTGTCCGAGCGGGAAGCGTCGGAGCGGGTTGCGCGCAAGCGCCAGGCGCTCATGCAGTCGGTGCTGAGCAGCGCGCCGGTTGCCTTGTGGTCCCTGGACATGGAAGGCAACTTCACCTTCATCGACGGGCCGGAGATCCTGCGTTCGTCCGAATTGCCCAGGATGCAACTCGGCGACAATATTTTTTCCCTGTTCGCCGACATCAGCCAGGTGCGGCACGACGCCCGTCGGGCGTTGTCTGGCGAGAGCTTCCACAACGACCTGGAAATCGGCAGCAAGGCCTTTGAGATCCATTATTCGCCGCTGCGCGAGGATGGCCGCCAGGTGGGCGCTATTGGCGTGGCGCTCGATATCTCCGACCGCAAGGCACACGAGCACCAGTTGTATCTGCAGGCCAGTTTCGATCGTCTCACCGGCCTGCCCAACAAGAGCCACCTGATGAGCGGGATCGATAAGATCTTCGCCCGTGCGAGGCGGGCCGATCATAAGGTCGGGTTGTTGTTCCTGGACCTGGACAACTTCAAGAACATCAACGACACCTTGGGGCACGAGGCCGGCGATCAATTGCTGAAGCAGGCCGCCGACCGCATCCGTAGCGTATTGCGGGCATCCGATACGCCTTGTCGTATCAGCGGCGACGAATTCCTGGTGGTGGTGGAAGGGGTGGAGGCGCCGCATGATGTCGAGGTGGTGGCGCGCAAGCTGGTCAACACCTTCGAGGCGGCCTTTGAGGTGGACGGACGAGAGATCTACACCACCAGCAGTATTGGCATCTGCCTGTATCCGGATGATGGCGAATCCGCCGACGTGCTGTTCCAGCATGCCGATACCGCCATGTATCAGGCCAAGGCCAGTGGCCGGAGCAACTACCAGTTCTTCACCCAGTCCATGCGCGACGCGGCGGAACACCGCATGCAGATCGAGTCCCGGCTGCGCAAGGCGCTGGAGCGGGGCGAACTTTCGATGGTCTACCAGCCCAAGGTGGAGACGGTCAGCGGCCGCATTCTGGGCGCCGAGGCGCTGATGCGCTGGCATAATCCTGAGCTGGGTCAGGTGCCACCGGACCGCTTCATCACCGTGGCCGAGGATTCAGGCTTGATCGAGGAGATCGGCGCCTGGGCGATGGACACGGCCTGCCGGGAGGCTGCCGACTGGCAGTCCATCACTGACCATTCAGTGTCGATAGCGGTCAATGTGTCCTCGCGGCAGTTCCGTTCGGAGCAGTTGCTGGGCGTGGTCGATCAAGCCTTAAGCCGCAGTGGACTGCCGGCCGCTCTGCTGGAACTGGAATTGACGGAGGGTCTGCTGATCCAGGATGCGCCCGAGACCATGGCAATACTCAACGCCCTGTGTGAGCGCCAGATCAGTCTGGCGCTGGACGACTTCGGCACCGGTTATTCCTCGCTGAGCTATCTCAAGCGCTTCCCACTGCAGGTGCTCAAGATAGACCGCAGCTTTATCCGTGACCTGGCCATCGACGCCCACGACCGGGCACTGGTGGAAGCCATCGTGGCCATGGCGCACAGTCTGGGCCTGAGCCTGGTGGCCGAGGGCGTGGAGACCACCGCGCAGGCCGAGTTCCTGGAACAACGACGGGTGGCGCTGATGCAGGGTTACCTGTTCAGCAAGCCGGTCGGTGCCGAGGAATTCCGCCAGTTGCTGCAGGATGGCAAAAGCGGCCCACGCCTGCTCCGGCAGGCATCGGCCTAGCGTCCGGCACCAACAAGTCCGTTCGCAGCTTCAGTCATTGCGGAGGTCTTTCGGGACGTCCAGAGACAACAGGCGTCCCTGTCCCGGCGCCACCTCCGTCCAGCTCGCGATATCGAATGCGATCCGCGCAACGCCGCAGGTCGGCAGGTTGTCGATGCCGGCACCAGTGAGCCGGTTGAGGAAATCGGTCATGCCCGGGTTGTGACCCACCAGCATCACCGCGTCGTCCCCATCATCCAGGGTCCGGGTATGGTCCAGCAGGGTCTGCACATCGGCCAGGTATAAACGGGCCGCATGCTGGATATCTGTAACGCAATAGCCGAAGGCGGCCGCCAGCACCTCGGCGGTGCTGTTGGCTCGTACGGCGGTACTGCTGACGATGTGCTGAGGGGCCGGATAGCGTGCAGCCAGGAATGCCCCCATGCGGGGTGCATCGCCCCGGCCACGTCTGTTCAACGGACGGTCGTGGTCGGACAGCCCGGGATGATTCCAGTCGGACTTGGCGTGGCGGGTGAGGATGAGGGTTTTCATGGCAGGTACGGCCGATCAGGCTGACGAAGTTTGCTGGTGGCGGGTGCCGGGAACGAGGCAATAACGCCGATATTAAGACAACATCTTTGATCCCGGGGTGCAAACCGCAGCGCCTGCCCGCGAATGCCAGGCAAAAAAAACCGCCGGCAAGCCGGCGGTTTTGTACCGTCAGGCAGGCCGCTCAGCCTTCCTGCTCATCCCCTTCTTTCTTGGCCTGCATCTGCTGGGCTCTTTCCTCGGGGGTGACCCACTTGGGCATTGCGGCGGTATCACACTCCTTGCCGACCGCCACCTGGTCAAGGGCGAGGCGCTCGCCCTTCAGGCGGGCATATTCAGCGGCTTCGGGGCCGTCGCCACCCTCCAGCAGGAACAGTGTCGGCCAGAACAGGACCAGGCCCACGCCCATCTGCATGGCATCGTTATCGGCACGTTGCTTCAGGCTGGCGTAGAGGTCATCCACGCGAGTCCCGACCCGGTTCATCTCCATGCCGACCTGTTTGCAGGAATAGTTCTCGTACTGGATGGTCGATACCGAGGTGGCAGCGATGTCCTTTGGTTGTGACGCACAGCCGGTAATCAGACTGCTGATGCCGGCAGCTGCCAGCAGGAAGGGTAAGGTACGGGTGGTTTTCATCGGATTCCCTTTGGGTGTGTGATTGTTTTCGTTATCGGCACGCGAGGAAGCTCTTGTAGCAAATGGCAAGTACGCGTGCTGTATACACTGGTTATGTATCCGCCATATCAGGATGACGAAGCCTGGACGGGCAGTGACGCGATGCCTCTGCAGGTCGGCGTGCAAGGGGCGCATGCGGGCTCGCGAGGGCGCCCATCCTTGGCCGCGTCGGGTGTCTTCATCCCTGGCACCTGTATTAATGTTCTGCGCTCGATCGTGCCATGACCCAGAATCGCATGGCAAGGGTGCCTGTAGAATTGATTTCGCTGTTTCAAGCCCTACATTGAATCCCCCCTTGAACCTGGTCGCTGGCGGGAGGTCATTCTGAATATCATCGTCATACCCCGTAGTTAATCTGAATAACAAAGAGAGCGAAATGATCGAGGTGGACAATCTGGCGCGCCGCTATGGCGACTTCCAGGCGGTGGCGGGGGTGAACTTTGCCATCGCAGCCGGCGAGGTGGTGGGACTGCTGGGCCACAACGGCGCCGGCAAGACCACGGTGATGAAGATGCTCACCGGCTACCTGGAACCGTCGGCGGGTCATGCCAGCATCGACGGGCTGGACGTGGTAGCCGATCGCCAGGCGGTGCAGGGGCTGATCGGCTATCTGCCGGAGAACTGCCCGCTGTATCCCGAGATGACGGTGATCGATTACCTGGACTACCAAGCCGCTCTGCACGGCATGGCCGATGCCGATCGTCCCGCCGCCATTCGCCAGGCCATCGCCCGCACCTGGCTGCAGGACAAGGCGCTCGACGCCATCGGCACCCTGTCGCGCGGCTACCGGCAACGCGTCGGCGTGGCCCAGGCGATCCTGCACAGCCCGCGCATCCTGATCCTCGACGAGCCGACCAACGGCCTGGATCCCACCCAGATCCAGCAGATGCGCCAGCTGATCCATGAGTTGGCCAGGACCAGCACGGTGATCCTGTCCACCCACATCCTGCAGGAGGTACAGGCGGTGTGCGACCGGGTGCTGGTGATGCGCCGTGGCCGGTTGGTGCTGGATGCGCGACTGGATGAACTGGCGCAGGACCGCCGGCTGCTGGTGACGGTGGACGCCTTGCCGGCCGAGGCCGAGCCGGTGCTGGCCGGCATCGATGGCATCAGCGGCGTGGCCCACCTGGGTGGCGAGCCCGGCCGCCAGCGTTACGCGCTCAGCCTGAGCGGCGAAGACAGTGCCGCCGGCGCAGCCGCTCACGAGGTCGCCTACACGGTGATCAACAACGGCCTGGAACTGTACGAGCTGCGCACCGAGTCCCGCGACCTGGAGACCCTGTTCCGCGAACTGAACGAGGGCGGCCGCAGCGCTGCCGAGCAGCCGGAGGCCGCCCATGCCTAAGCCGGCGATGACGCCCCGGATCCTGCGTGTCGCCGGCAAGGAATTCGGCGCCTTTTTCGCTACACCGGCTGCCTGGCTGTTCCTGGCCACCTTCCTCGGTGTGTCGCTGTTCCTGTTCTTCTGGGTGGAGACCTTCTTCGCCCGCAATATCGCCGACGTGCGGCCGTTGTTCGAATGGATGCCGTTGCTGCTGGTGTTCCTGGTAGCGGCGCTGACCATGCGGCTGTGGTCCGAGGAGCGCCGTGCCGGCACCCTGGAGATGCTGCTGACCCTGCCGGTGTCGCCGCTCACCCTGGTGCTGGGCAAGGCGCTGGCCGCCTGGGCGCTGGTGGCACTGGCGTTGGCACTCACGTTGCCGTTGCCGCTGACGGTATCGCTGCTCGGCCCGCTCGACTGGGGTCCTGTGCTGGGCGGCTATGTGGCCGCGCTGTTGCTGGCGCTGGCCTACATCGCCATGGGGCTGTGGGTGTCGGCACGCAGCGACAACTCCATCGTCAGTCTGATCGGCACGGTCGCGCTGGCCGGCGGTTTCTGGCTGCTGGGCTCGGATGCCCTGAGCCAGCTGTTCGGCAACAAGGCCGGTGAGTGGCTGGCGCTGCTGGGGACGGGTTCCAGATTCGATGCCATCACCCGCGGCGTCATCGACCTGCGCGACCTGTATTACTACCTGAGCCTGGCCGGGGTGTTCCTGGTGCTCAACGTATTGACCCTGGAGCGACTGCGCTGGGCGACGGACGGTGACCGCAGCGTACATCGTCGCTGGCAGTTGGTGACGGTGCTGCTGGTGGTCAACCTGCTGGCCGGCAACGTCTGGCTGGCGAAACTGTCCGGTGCCCGCGCCGACCTGACACGTGGCCAGCTCTATACCCTGTCCGACACCACCCGCCAGTACCTGGCCGGCCTGCGCGAGCCGCTCACCATCCGCGCCTACTTCAGCGCCCAGACCCACCCGCTGCTGGCGCCGCTGGTGCCACAGCTGCGTGACCTGCTCCGGGAATACCAGCTGGCCGGCAAGGGCCGGGTGAAGCTGCAGATCGTCGACCCGCAGACCGAGCCCGAGGCCGAGCGCGAGGCCGGTGAACAGTTCGGGGTCAAGCCGGTGCCCTTCCAGGTAGCCAGCAAGTACCAGTCGGCGGTGGTGAACAGCTACTTCGATATCGTGGTGCAGTACGGCGACCAGTTCGAGAAGCTGGGTTTCAAAGAGCTGATCGAGGTGAAGCTGCGCGGTGTCGATGACATCGACGTGCGGCTGAAGAATCCCGAGTACGACCTGACCCGTACCATCAAGAAGGTGTTGTACGCCTACCAGGCCGGCGGCGATCTGTTCGCCGGGCTGGACGGTCCGGTGGTGTTCCACGGCTTCATCAGCGAGGGGCAGGGCGGTCAGCTGCCGCCTGCGGTGCAGGAGTTGAACGATGCCCTGCGCGGTGCGGTGCAGGCCATCAAGACCAAGGCCGGCGACCGGTTGCAGGTGGATATCCGCGACCCCGGCGCCGGCGATGGCAGCCTGGGCCGCGAGTTGGATGAGAAGTACGGCATCAAACCCTTGTTGCTCGGCCTGGAGGGCCTGGACAAGTTCTACTTCCACATGCTGCTGGAATACGAGGGTCGCATGGAGGTGGTGCCGACTCCGGCAAGCGTCGACCAGGCCGGGTTCCAGCAGTCCATCGAGGCCGGCGTCAAGCGCTTCGGTGGTGGCCTGCTGCACACCGTCGCCCTGTATGCGCCGCAGAGCTTCACGCGCTTCGGCACGCCCCAGGAGGGCTATGCCCAACTGGTCGAACGCCTCAGCCAGAACGCCGCGCTCAAGCGTACCGACCTGAGCAGCGGTCAGGTGCCGACCGAGGCCGACCTGCTGCTGGTGATCGACCCCAAGGGCTTCGATGACAGGCAGCGCTTCGCCGTCGACCAGTTCCTGATGCGCGGCGGCAGCGTCATCCTAGCCGCCTCGCCCTTTGCCGTGGATCTGAGCGGCGAGGCGGGCATCACCGCCGGTACCCAGCCCACCGGGCTGGCCGGCTGGCTGAACGGTTACGGCGTCAGCCTGGAGCCGCAGCTCGTGATGGATGCGAACAACACCCCCTTCCCGATCCCGGTGCAGCGCCAGATCGGCAGCTACGTGGTGCAGGAGGTGCGCAGCCTGCCGTACCCGTTCTTCCCCGATCTGCGCGAGGACGGCATGGCCGACAATGGCATCACCGCCGGGCTGGGCCAGCTCACCGTGACCTGGCCGTCACCGCTGGTGGTTGACCAGGCTAAGCAGGGCGAACGGACGGTGACACCACTGCTGTGGTCCTCACCCGACAGCTGGTTGCTCGATACCCCAGCCATCCAGCCGGACTTCCGCAGCTATCCGGACAGCGGCTTTCCGCCGGCCGGGGATCGCGTCAGCCACACCCTGGCGGTGATGCTCGAAGGTCGCTTTGCGTCTGCCTTCGCCGGCCAGCCGTCGCCGCTGCTGGCCAGGGACGAGCCCCCTGCCGCGAATGATGGCGAGCCACCGGCCGAGGCCAAACAACCGGCCAAGCCGGTGGTGTCCGCGGTCATCCCGCAGTCGCCGCCGTCTGGCCGGCTGGTGGTGATCGGCTCCGGCAGCCTGTTGTCCGACGCCGTGCTGGAGCTGGCCGCCGAGGCCACCCGCACCCGCTACGACAAGCCGCTGGAACTGGTGGAAAACCTCATCGACTGGTCGCTGGAGGATCGCGGCCTGCTGACCCTGCGCGGCCGCGGTCAGTACTCACGCATGCTCAAGCCGATGGCGGCCGACCAGCAGCTGTTCTGGGAGTACCTGAACTATGCCCTGGCGGTGCTGGGACTGGTGCTGCTGGCGCTGTGGCGCCGCTTGGCCCGAAAGCGCCGCCAGGCCGTCCATGCCGCGCTGCTGGCAGGGGGTGAGGCATGAGACTGCAGCGCCTGATCCCCTGGCTGATCGTGTTGCTGGTCGCGCAACTGGCCTTGACGCTGCTGCTGTGGCGCGACGATGCCGGTCAGCTGCCGGTTGCCGCCGGCCCGCTGCTCAGCTTCGATCGTGCAACGGTGGATGGCATCGAAATCAGCGACGGCAAACGGACCCTGCAACTGCGCAAGGTCGGCGACCATTGGGTGTTGCCCGATGTGTTTGATTTTCCCGCCGCGGGCTTTCGCGTCGACGGCCTGCTGGACGAGCTGGGCGCACTGCGACCGGGGCTGGCCGCCGCTACCAGTGCCGAGGCCGCCAGGCGTTTCCGGGTTGCCGAGGATGGCTTCGAGCGCCGCCTGCGTTTAATGCAGGGCGATACCGAACTGGCCGTGCTTTATCTGGGCGACGCCGCCGGCCCGCGCCGTGCCTACGGTCGTGCCGGTGGCGATACGGCCATCTATCCGCTGAACTTCACCGCCTTCCAGGCGGATGCCACACAGGACGGCTGGACCGACAAGACGCTGCTGCATCGTGAGGTCGCGGAGATCACGGCCCTGCGTATCGGCGATATACAACTGGATCGCGACGGTGACGGCTGGAAGCTGGCCGGGCTGGCGGAAGGTGAGCGCACCGATCAGGACGCCGCCGCCGCACTGGTGGCACGACTGGCGGGCTTGAATTTCATGGCGGTGCTGAGCCCCGTCGAATCCGCGCCTGCCGGCAGCGCACTGCTCGATGCCGAGTTGACGCTGAGTGACGGTAAGCGGGTGCAGTACCGTTTCACCGACCCCGGTCAGGGCGGTGATCCGCTGCTGAGGGTGTCCGATCGTGGCCATGTGCTGCGCATCGGCAGCCATGTGTTCGCGCCGCTCAAGGCGGCCGGGCGCGACAGCTTGCTGAGCCACGCGGACGCGGTGCCGGCCGAGCCGCCATCCGGCGGGTAGCCGGCGGGCACCTTGCTTCAGCGCGCGCCTGTCATGCGCATCGCCTGAGCGATGGCTGTGAGCGTCGGCGTCAGAACCGGCACAGGGTCTCGCCACCCCGTTCGATCCAGCCATGGATCATGCGCTTGGTGGTGAAGGCGCTGTGGCAGCCGCCGTTACGGTCGACCAGGATGAAACCGCCGCGCCCCTTCACCTTGCGCGTCAGGTAGGCGATGCCCTGCTCGGTGGCGGCACTGCCGTCCAGGCCCTGCAGTTCCATCAGGTCGGACAGGGTCTTGGCCAGCACGGTGCGCATGAAGTCCTCGCCGAAGCCGGTGCAGGACACGGCGCAGCTGGCATCGTCGGCGTACACGCCCGCGCCGATGAGGGGGGAGTCGCCGACCCGGCCGAACTGCTTGTTGACGATGCCGCCGGTGGAGGTGGCAGCGGCCAGGTGACCGTGCTGGTCGAGGGCCGCCGCGCCGATGGTGCCGTACTTCTGATCGCCGTGCTTGGCCACGGCCTGATCGTCGTGATCCAGCCCCAGGATTCCCCGGCGCTTGGCCTGTTCCCACTGCGTCACCCGCTCGGGGGTGACGAGGTAGTGGTCCGGGGTGCGCGGCATTTGCATGTGGTCGGCGAAGCGCATGGCGCCCTCGCCGATGAGCATCACGTGATCGCTTTCGGCCAGCACCAGGCGGGCCAGCTGGATGGGGTTGGCGATGTTGTGCACCCCGGCCACGGCGCCGGCGTCCAGGGTGGCGCCATCCATGATCGCGGCATCCATCTCCACCTTGCCGTCCTCGTTCAGCACTGATCCCTTGCCGGCATTGAACAGCGGGTCGTCCTCCAGCTGCGAGGCGCAGGCCTCGACGGCTTCCAGCGCGCTGCCGCCGGACTGCAGGATGGCGCGGCCGTGTTCCAGGGTGACGCGCATGGCCTCCAGGTAGCGCACCGCTACCTTTTCGCTTCGGACGTTGTCGAGTGCGCCGGCTCCACCATGGATCATGAGGGAGTAGCTGGGTGTATCAGGCATGGTCTGGTGTCGTCAGGCGATGACGGGCGGTCGTTGGCCGACCGCCAGGTCGGCACAAGTTAGCAAAGCAGCCGCGCCCGCAACAGCTGTTTCAAGGTCTCCTGCTGTTCCACGGAGCCGGCGATGAGCAGGCCCAGCTTGCCGGCTTTTATGGTTCCCCAGTTCACCAGGATCACCCCGCGGCCGGTGTGCGGGTCGTACTCCAGGTCTTCCAGGTAGATCTCCGCCAGGTGACGGCAACTGGTTTCGAGTTGGATGCCAAGCCAGCTGTCCAGCCCCAGCTTGTTGGCGATGGCGGTGGGATATGAGGCGCCGTTGAAGCGGGGCTTGCACGCGATGGGCAGGAAGCATGGCCCGTCGGGGGTCTCCTCCACTCCCACGTCGAAGGCGAAGATATCCTGCATGCCGTTGCGGGCCATCCACTGCGCCATGGGCTCCAGCGATTGCCAGGGCGAGTAGCGGGCCGGATAGCGGTTGCCCTGCTGCAGGAAGCCATCGAGCAGTTGTTCCGAGGCCGCCAGGGGCACGGCGCTGCGACCTTTCACCTGGTACTGCAGGTTCAGGAACAGTTCGGTGTGGATCTCTTGCTGAATCTGCAGCGGCACTTGCGGCGCGAGGCATGCCAGTGCCGCGCGCACCTCGCCCGGGGTTTCACAGCGGTAGATGCCGACGCCGGACACCGAGATGGCTGCCTTGACGTAACAGGGGTAGGGCAGTTGCTCCAGCTCGTCCACCGCGGCGGCGTTGGCGAAGCGCAGGGTCTTGGGTACCGCCATGCCGAGGGTCTCGGCCAGGTCCATGAAGCGGTTCTTGTCGTTGGTCTGTGCGACCACCGCCTGCCAGGCCGGGTCGGGCCGCCAATCGCTGACCCCGTCGCCGTAGAAGAACACGGATGCGTGGTGGTGGGGGTATGCGGCCATGGTGGCGTGGGAGACATCCCAGATCACTTCGTCGGTATGACTGACGCCGACCCGCTTGTAATGGGCGGCGATGGCCGACCACTCGGGCTGCAGCTCCGGATGCAGTTGGATGATGTCGCCCGGCTCGGTCAGTCCCAGTGCCCGGCCCGAGTACAGGTGGTTGCCGGCGACCGACTCATGGGTGCAGTTCATGATGTCGTGGTTGACGATACGCGGTGTGGCGAGCTGTGTGGTCAGCACTTCGGTTGGCAGTGCGCTCATGGGCACCCCCTCGTTGCGGTTGCTCCCTGTGTAGTGTGGGAGTTGCAAGATGGGGGCCAGTGGAATCGGCCGATTCAGCAGGTGTTTTTGAACCGCTTTGGCGCAGATGCCGCTTTCGTGAGGCGATTTGCGCACCGGCTGGGGGCAGCAATGGAACGCCCGTCGTCAGTAGCCGAATTGCCCCTGCCAGTGTCCGTCACAGTAGTCGATGTTCAGCCACTGCGGACTGAAGCGTTCCTGGCGGACGATGGGGAAGTCGGCCAGCGGCGGGCCGTCGAGGTTGTCCTCCACGCTGCATGTCTGGCTCATCACCGGGTGGAAGCGCACCTGCAGTTGATCGTTCACCGCCACGGCATCGTCCATGGCGTGGTCATGAAAGCGCACCTGCTTGCGGATCAGGCAGCTGAAGTAGAGTTCCATCTCGACCAGTAGCGGCGAGCTGCGTTCGGCCAGGGCGTGTTTGGCTGCCGGGCTGAGAGCGACCCGCAGGGTCTTGCCGTTGAGTGGTATCTGGATCTGCATGGCGGCGCCTGTCAGGGTTGGGTGATGGCTGGCGGTGGCGGGGTGGTGAGATCGCGCAGGCGCAGGTCGGTGGTTTGCTTGTTGCGCACCTGGCGGATGCGTAGTGGCAGGTAGTTGCGGTCGCGCAGGCACCACAGGTCGTAGCGGGTGTCCTTGCCGATCTCTTCGGCCTCCACCCGCACCACCGCCTGACGGCCTAGAATGGTGTCCATGTCGACCTGTTCGGTGGCTCGCACCCGATAGTCGCGCAGCTTGTTGCGGCCGGCGATGGTGAGCTGAAAGTCCTGTTCGCCCCGCATCAGTCTTTGCATCACCATCACCAGGAAGCTGAGCGGGTCCTGGGTGCCGGGTGGCAGGGGCATGCGCTCGCCACTGTGGGTGAACTCGATCCGGCCGGCGGCCCAGTCGAAGTGCAGTGCATAGGCCTTGTCCTTGCGCCCGCCGTGCTGGTCGTAGCTGTATGCCAGCGGCACGACGAGGCCGTCCTGCAACTGTAGCTGACTGTGTTCGTCGATCACGTCATCAAAAAACACGGCCGCCAGGCCGGTGGGGCGGGCGTGGGCCTCGAACGACCAGTGGCTGGCATCCAGCGGCCGCAGCACCCGGACGCTCTGGCCCAGAGGCAGGCCATCGCGAGTCACCGCGTAGCGTGCCTGGTAGCCCTGTTGCAGCAGATTGGCCTGGCTCAGGGATGACCAGGCGAGCAGGCCGGCCAGCAGCAGGATTCGCATCATGCGCGAGGCACCTGCGGTCGACCGTGTTGTTGCGGCTGCATGACGAGATCGCCGTTCATATGCGATAGCCCTTAATTACCCGGCCTGCTTGCCGATAATTGCAGCATAGGAGAGCAGGGCCAGGGAATCACTACCCACATTTGTCATATGGAGGACCGTTTTTGGTCGATACAGAAGATCAGCAGGCGGATGTCGTTGAGGAACCGCAACACACCAAGGCGGGTATGAGCCTGAAGCGCTTCATGTTGTTGCTGACCGGCGGGATGACGCTGGTGGTGATCCTGTTTGGCGGACTGACCTATGGCTTGCTGCAGAATTATCTGGCGACCCTGGGTGCGGGCAAGGACCAGTCCCGTATCCGGGTGGTCAAGGAAGTGCTGGAACAGCGCCTGGGCTTTTATCACGACGTGGTGCTGGGCTATGCCCGGGACCAGAACGTGCGCGACCTGATCGCCTTTGGGGATGAGAATGAGGCCGTAGCTTGGTCTGCCAGGGTGCGCGCATCCCTGCCACAAGCCATTGGCGCGGCGCTGTTCAGCGCCGGAGGTGAGCTGCTGGGTGATCCCTCGGCGCAGCGGGTGGGCAGGCAGTGTCTGCTCGATTTGGGGCGCCGTGTACGGGGCGAGGCCCATTCTCTGCTGCCCCTGCACGATGAGATCCCGGCGCTGGCCCATTTCGATGTCAGCGCCCCGGTACGTGACGAGAACGGTGAAACCCTGGGGCTCATTTTCGTCAGCTTCAGCATCAGGGAACTGCTGGCGGTGCTGGACCGGGTGTCCAACGACCGTGAGGCCGCTGCCCTGGTGGATCTGGACTCGGGCGCGATTATCGCCACCAGCCCGAACTGGAATGCGCTGCATGACGCGACAGTTGTCAGCACGGGTGTGGCCGGCAGCAATTGGCAACTGCAATTGCGTCTGGCCCACGACTCCCTGGCCCCAACCCTGCCGGGGGTGGGTGTGCTGATCCTGTCGGGCGTGGTGGCGGTGATTGTGTTGATGTTGCTGTCCGCTCAGTTCCTGACCCGGCGTTATTTTCAGGAGGTCGAGGATATAGAGGACATGCTCGGGCGCATCCTGGCCGGCGAACGGCTGAGCGAGCAGGATCTGCGTCGAGCCGGTCACTTCTTCCCCGGCAGTCAGGTGTTGCGCGCCGCGGTGGAGCGCCTGGGCGACCGGCATCATTCGCTGCAGCGTGACGTGCACCTGGATGAAATGACCGGTCTGGCCAATCGGCGGGCCTTCGATCAGCGCCTGGACGAGTTGTTGTCCGTGGGGCGACATCAGCCGGGTATCGGCGGTTTCTGCCTGGTGCTGCTGGACCTGGATGGTCTGAAGGAGATCAACGACAAGTATGGCCATGCCGTGGGCGATCAGTTGCTGCGCGGCCTGGGGCTGGCCCTGCAGTCCCGTGTGCGCGGCACTGACCTGGTGTCCCGCTGGGGCGGAGACGAATTCGCCGCGCTACTGCCGCAGATGACCCTGCATCAGATGGATTTCTGGCTGGAGCGGGTCCGCCGGGCCCTCAATGACCAGTTGAACGACATCCCGCAGTTACGTGATACGACGCGTTACGGAGTGAGTGGCGGCTATATATACGTGGCCCCCGGTGACGGCCGTGAGGCGGAGGTGCTGCTCAGGGAGGCGGACGAGCGGCTGTACCGGGACAAGGCTCAGCGTCGGCAGTCGGCGGCCAGCTAGTCAGTCACTGGTCCGGGGAGGGAGGCGGAACTCTGGTCAGCTGCAGGTGGTCGCGATCAGCTCGTCCAGGCGTGCCTGATCGGTGTCGCTGATGTCGATGACTTCAAAGCCGGTCCAGTGGCTGTCGGCAGGGCCGGTGCTGCACCACAGGGCGTGGATGCCCACTGCGATATGCTGCTCGGTGCCGTCGGCGTGCGGCCAGCACAGCAAGGCCTGGTAGCTGGCCTGTGCGGTGAAGGGGGCGGCAGAATTGAGCATCAGCCCGTGTCTGGATAGGTTGGCCAGGGCGCCAAGGGGGTGGCCGTCCTCGGGGTCAATGACGCGGATCTGGCCGGCGTCCACTCGCAGCCGGGGTTCGTTTCTTCGGTCTTCCCAGTCACTCATGCCCGACTGGCTCCTTGTTTGAGCATGCTGTTTTTTTCCAGATATTGACGTAGTGCCTGCAGGGCGCGGCTGACGAAGGACGGCTTGTCTTTTGGTTTCACCCGTTGAGCCTGTTTTTGATGGATCATGCGCGCCAGTTTGGACACCGAGATGAGGTCGGCCTTGGCGCCGTTTTGGTCCACGAACAACAAGCGGTCGGTTTTGGGATTGAACCAAGTCACCGTCAGCAGTCGCGGGGGCTGGTCACCGGCCGCCGGCAGGCGGAAGGCGGTGCCGGGCGCGACGTCCCGCAACTCGCCGAGCAGTGCCTGCTCCGCGGCATTCAGGGGTGGGTCCAGGCTGTCGGGCTTGGCGGTATGAGGTCTGGGCGTCGGCTTCGGGGCGGAATCCTGTTTCGGGATCTGGCTGCGGTCCTGCTCGCTCAATGCCCGCATGGCCTGCATCAGGCTGTCGATCTGGGGCAGGTAATGGGGGGTCAGTTCACCCAGTGCATCGGTCAGATGCCGGCGCATTTCCGCCAGGCTCTCGCGTGATGGTGGCTGCGGCCCGGTCACGGCCCGCGACATGCTGGCCAACTCTTCGCCCAGAGCCTGACTGGTTTGCCAGCCATCGCCGCCGGGGCGGCCGTTGTTACGCAACAACAGCAGGGTCAGATAGTCATGCCAGGGGCCGGTCAGGAAGTCCTGGCAGGGCTTGCAGGGTTGCTGTGCATCCAGCAGCTGATGAATGAGGTCATCCGCGACCTCCTTGGCCTGGTCGAGCTTGGCCTTTCCGACTTCGGCTTCGGTGGTGCGGTTGCTGCGCACCTCACGGTGTTTGCTCAGCTCGCCGACCTTGCTGGCCAGCAGGGCGCGTTGCTGCTCAAGCTGATTGCGGTCGGGGGTGTCGCTGTCGCGCAGGGTTTCAAGGATATCCTTGAGGGTGGGGAAGATGCTCTTGCCCAGATCGGCAACATTGCCCCAGTTCTCGCCGGCGTTGACCATCTCGTCCAGCAACTGGCGGGCGGGATGATCGGTGTTGGACAACAGCTCCGGTTCGCGCATGGCCAGCTTCAGGTAAGGCGTGTGCAGATGGCTGAACAGGGCTTTCATGGCTGCCGGCAGGTCGGCGTCATCGAGCATGGCATCGAACAGTGCGCCGATGATGTCGATGGTGGATTCGTCATACCGGCTCAGGCGCTCCTGGCCGATCTCGCGTTTGATGGCCTGCCGCTGGCGACGCATGGCCTGCTGGCTGTCGCTCAGTTGTTCGGTGCTGATGCGCAGGCTGCTCGTGCCGGTTGTGAACAGGCCGTGGTCGGGCAACAGCTCGACCAACTTATGGTGGCTCTGCTGGAAGAGCTCGGTGATCTGGGCGGCATCCAGCCGAGCGCCGCCATCGGCGCGGGATGCCTGTGAGCCGGGCAGCAGGCTGCGGATGCGCGATAGATCGGGGTTGGCGGAATCCTGGCCGGTGGCAGGTTCTTTGGTCGCGGCCTTGGTCGCGGCCGGCGTGGCTGGCTTGTCCTGCTGCTTTGGTTCTGCCGCGGCGGGCTGGGTGGCCACCTGAAACTTCATGTTGGGCAGCACCCCGGCCTGGCGCAGGGCGTCGTTGAGGGCCTCCAGGTCTTGCTGCAGATGCCGTACTACGCCGTGATCGAACACGATGGCCAGTGCCTGCCAGGCGATGTGTTCGATATTCAGGCGGCTGGTGGCGTCGTCAAAGCTGGTCAGCAGCTGGGCGGGTGATGCCGGGATATCGGCTGGTTGAACAGCGGCGCCGCGGTGCAGCACGCTGAGTCTGTGCCCCAGCTCATGTAGCACTTCGTAGTACTGCTGCTCGGCACGATCGCTGATGGCCTGCAGGACCACCTGGCGTTCGAAGGCGTCGGGGTTGATCAGCTTTAGCTCGCTCGCAGGGGGCTGCTCGGGATCGTCGGCCGCAGAGGGTGCAGCATTCATCTGGCGGGTCAGCGCATCCGCGAAGCGTTGCTGGATGGTGTCACAATGGCGCCGAATCTCTTGTTGGCCCTGGAAAAACGTGGCTTGCACATGATTGTTGCGCGCCTTTTCCGCCTGGTCCATCAGGGCGTCGATGGCCTTCTCCAGCGTGCTGGCAAAGCGCGTGCGCAGGGTGCGTTGCACAGCGGATCGCCAATCGGCTACCGCCTGGGTGATGGAATTTGGTATCGCCATGGGGGCTTGCGGCTTCGCATCCATTTTTTGTGACCCGTACATAATGTACTTGTTATTGAGCCGTTAGCGGCACTCTTAGGTGTTTTATTAAGGATATAGACGCACTTTGGGGATTCGTCCCGCTTTTATCCCTACCTTGTGCCGCGGCTGTGGTTAGAATGCGCGCCCATGGCACTCCTTACTCTGCGCGACATTCAACTGGGCTTCGGCGGTCCGCTGCTGCTCGATCACCTCAACCTGTCCATCGAGGCGGGCGAGCGCGTCTGCGTGCTCGGCCGCAACGGCGAGGGCAAATCCACCCTGATGAAGGTCATCGCCGGCGAGTTGTCGGTCGACGACGGCGAGCGGGTGCTGTCTTCCGGCACCCGGGTGGCCCGGCTCACCCAGGAGGTGCCCGAGGGCACGTCCGGCTCGGTGTTTGAAGTCGTCGCCGACGGCCTGGGCGAGACAGCCGCCAAGGTGAAGGCCTATCACGAGGCCAGCCAGCGGGTGATCGAGGACCACAGCGAGCAGGCGCTCGATCGCCTGTCCCATGCCCAGCAGGCCATGGAGGCCATCAACGGCTGGCAGCTGGAGCAGCAGACCGAGCGGGTCATGTCGCGCATGCAGCTGGACTCCGAAGCCCGCTTCGAGGCCCTGTCCGGGGGCATGAAACGCCGGGTGCTGCTGGCCCGGGCGCTGGTCTCGGAGCCGCACATCCTGCTGCTGGACGAGCCCACCAACCACCTGGACATGGAATCCATCGCCTGGCTGGAGCAGTTCCTGCTCGGCTGGAACGGCACCCTGGTGTTCATCACCCATGACCGCCGCTTCCTGCGCAGCCTGGCCACCCGCATCGTCGAGCTGGACCGCGGCCAGGCCACAGACTGGCCGGGCGACTACGACAACTATCTGCGCAGAAGGGAGGAGCGCGACAACGCCGAGGCCCTGGAGAACGCCCGCTTCGACAAGAAGCTGGCCCAGGAAGAGGTGTGGATCCGCCAGGGCATCAAGGCGCGGCGTACCCGCAATGAGGGTCGGGTGCGCGCACTCAAGGCGCTGCGCGAGGAATTCCAGGACCGTCGCGGTAAGCAGGGCACCGCCAAGATGTCGGTCAACGTGGCGGAGCGTTCCGGCAAGCTGGTGTGCGAGGCCAAGAACATCAGCTACGCCTGGGGTGAGCGGGTCATGGTGCGCAACCTGACCACCACCATCGTGCGCGGCGACCGCATCGGCATCATCGGCCCCAACGGCTGCGGCAAGACCACCCTGCTGAACCTGCTGCTGGGCAAGCTCAAGCCGGACAGCGGCACGGTGGAGCTGGGTGCGCGGCTGGAGATCGCCTATTTCGACCAGCTGCGCGCGCAGCTGGACGAGGACGCCACCGTCATCGACAACGTCGCAGGCGGCAGCGACAAGGTCGAGATCAACGGCCAGTCCAAGCACATCATCAGCTACCTGCAGGACTTCCTGTTCGCGCCGGCTCGCGCCCGTCAGCCGGTGCGCGCCCTGTCCGGCGGCGAGCGCAATCGCCTGCTGCTGGCCAAGCTGTTCACCAAGCCGGCCAACGTGCTGGTGATGGACGAACCGACCAACGACCTGGACGTGGAAACCCTGGAGCTGCTCGAAGAGCTGCTGATGGGTTTCAAGGGCACCCTGCTGCTGGTCAGCCACGACCGGGACTTCCTCGACAACGTGGTCACCTCCACCCTGGTGGCGGAGGGCGACGGCCGCTGGGGCGAGTACGTCGGCGGCTACCAGGACTGGCTGCGCCAGCGCGACGCATCGGGCGCCGCGGCCAAGGCCGCCAAGCCCAAGGCGACCACGCCCCAGGCGGCGCCGGCCACCCCGCCGGCGGCCAAGGCCAAGAAGCTCAGTTACAAGGACCAGCGCGAACTGGACGCCCTGCCGCTGCGCATCGAGGAGCTGGAGACCGCGATTGCCGAGTTGCAGCAGGCTCTGGCCGACCCGGACCTGTACAAGGCGGGCGCTGAGCACACCGCCGAGCTGAACCGCCAGTTGGCCGAGCGCGAGGCCGAGCTGGAGCAGACCTTCGGGCGCTGGGAGGCGCTGGAGGCCCTGCGCAGCGCTTGAGTCGGCAGCCGACATGCAGCTCAAGAACCTCCCGGCGGCGGCCGACATAGGCTTTATGCCCCGTAATCCGAAGCGAAATCCCCTGCTGCAGGTGTCCGTGCTGCTGGCCGCCCTGGCCGGTGGCCCGATGGCCGCCGCCGATGCTACGGCGGTGGGCGGGGCGGCCTGCGTGATGGCCAAGTGGCAGGGCAACACCCTGGACTACGTGCTGGTGACCGGCAGCGCCGGTCCGGAGCAGGCCCAGCAGGCGGCCCGCGACCAGCTCAAGGCAAAGGGCTACGGCAACTACGGCGCCGGGGTGGATGTCACCCATCCCCAGGGTTTCACCAACCTGCCCCATGCCTTCGTGGTGGTGCTACGCAGCGACTACAAGACCTGGCGGGGTAAGGACCGCACCAGCTACGGCTGCGGCTTCAGCGCGGTGTCCCGGGATGAGGCGTTGTGGGACGCGATCCGCGACATGCAGCGTTTTTCCTGGGGCTGGATCCCGGACCGGGATGGCTACCAGCTGGTCGAAGAGCAGCGCTACTGAGGCTGCCCGGCCGCCCGCCGGCGGCTTATTCAACACTTTTTGTAGGGCTAAGGGGCCGCCGGCTGAGCGGCCCTTGGCTTTACTTGCATCAGTGCGGCGCTATCCCGCTGCGACTGGGCGACGGCCCGACGCGGGCGGGGCGATCGATTTGCCATCCGCTAGACCCGAATATTAGAATGTAGCGTTATTGCTAAATAATTGCGTAATCAACATAAAGGCATAGGCGAATGCTGGATCCTGTGATTCATAAAGACCAAGACATGGGGCGGGTGGAGACCAAAAACACCACCTGTTACATGTGCGCTTGCCGTTGCGGCATCCGTGTCACCCTGCGTGACGGCGAGGTCCGCCACATCGAGGGTAACCCCGACCACCCCCTGAACAAGGGCATCATTTGTGCGAAGGGTGCCTCCGGCATCATGAAGCAGTATTCGCCGGCCCGTCTGACCAAGCCGCTGCTGCGCAAGGAAGGCACCGAGCGTGGCGCATCCGAGTTCGAGGAGATCTCCTGGGATCGCGCCTTCGAGATCATGGAAGAGCGCCTGGGCAACCTGCGCGCCACCGATCCGGCCAAGTTCGCAATGTTCACCGGCCGTGACCAGATGCAGGCCCTGACCGGTATGTTCGCCAAGCAGTTCGGTACCCCGAACTACGCCGCCCACGGCGGTTTCTGCTCGGTGAACATGGCCGCCGGCATGATCTACTCCATCGGCGGTTCATTCTGGGAATTCGGTGGTCCGGACCTGGAGCGTTCCAAGCTGCTGATCATGATCGGCACCGCGGAGGATCATCACTCCAACCCGATGAAGATGGAGCTGTCCAAGTTCAAGCGCCACGGCGGCCGCTTCATCACCATCAACCCGGTGCGCACCGGCTACTCGGCCATCGCCGACGAGTGGGTGCCCATCAAGCCCGGCACCGACGGTGCCATGCTGATGGCGATCTGTAACGAGCTGCTCAAGCAGGGCCTGTACGACCGTGACTTCCTGGTGCAGTACACCAACGCCGCGGAGCTGGTGATCCAGGACGAGTCCCGCGACGATCACGGCATGTTCTATCGTGCCGAGATGCACGTGGAAGAGGGCTGTTTCGATCCCGAGAACAAGCTGTGGTGGGATCGCGAGTTGGACGTCGCCATGTCCACCCGTACCCCGGGCTCCGATCCCTACCTGCTGGGCGAGTTCACCCTGGACGACGGTACCAAGGTCAAGCCGTCCTTCCAGTTGCTGAAGGATCGCCTGGCTGAATACACCCCCGAGTGGGCCGCCGGCATCACCGGCATCCCCGCCGCCACCATCAAGCGCCTGGCGCACGAGATGGGCGTGGTGGCCCGCGACCAGAAGATCGAGCTGCCGATCAAGTGGACCGACTGCTGGGGCAACGACCACGACAAGGTCACCGGCAGCCCGGTGTCCTTCCACGCCATGCGTGGCCTGGCCGCCCACTCCAACGGCTTCCAGACCATCCGCGCGCTGTCCGTGCTGATGACCCTGCTGGGCACCATCGACACCCCGGGGGGCTTCCGCCACAAGGCGCCGTTCCCGCGCCCGATCCCGCCGTGCCCCAAGCCGCCGAAGGGTCCCGAGTGCGTCAAGCCGAACACCCCGCTGGACGGCATGCCGCTGGGCTGGCCGAAGGACCCGGACGACCTGTTCGTGGATGCAGACGGCGAGCCGGTACGGATCGACAAGGCCTTCTCCTGGGAATTCCCGCTGTCCGTGCACGGCATGATGCAGAACGTCATCACCAACGCCTGGCGCGGCGACCCGTACAAGATCGACACCCTGTTCCTGTTCATGGCCAACATGGCCTGGAACAGCTCCATGAACACCGCCAAGGTGCGGGACATGCTGGTGGACAAGGATGAGAACGGCGAATACAAGATCCCGTTCATCATCGTTGCCGATGCCTTCCAGTCCGAGACCGTGGCCTTCGGCGACCTGATCCTGCCGGACACCACCTACCTGGAGCGTCACGACACCATCTCCATGCTGGATCGTCCGATCTCCGAGTTCGACGGCCCGGTGGATTCGGTGCGTATCCCGGTGGTGCCGCCCAAGGGCGAGTGCAAGCCGTTCCAGGAGGTCATCATCGAGCTGGGCTCGCGCCTCAAGCTGCCGGCCTTCGTGACCGAAGACGGCAGCCGCAAGTACCGCGACTACCCGGACTTCATCACCAACTTCGAGACCAGTCCGGGTTCCGGTATCGGCTTCCTGGCCGGCTGGCGCGGCAAGGCGGGCGAGAAGTCGATGAAGGGCGAGCCGAATCCGCGTCAGTGGGAGATGTACGCCAAGAACAACTGCGTGTTCCATTACGAACTGCCCAAGTCCTACCAGTACATGCGTAACTGGAACAAGGGTTATCTGGAGTGGGCCCGTGCCCACGGCCTGGTGCGCTACGCGGAGCCGATCACCATCCACCTGTACTCCGAGGTGCTGCAGACATTCCGCCTGGCCGCCCAGGGCAAGCGCCCCGGCAAGCAGCCGCCGCAGCGTCTGCGCAAGCGCGTCGAGACCTTCTTCGATCCACTGCCGTTCTACCACGAGACCCTGGAGTCGCAGGCGGTGGATACCCGCGAGTATCCGCTCAACGCGCTGACTCAGCGTCCGATGGCCATGTACCACTCCTGGGACAGCCAGAATGCCTGGCTGCGTCAGATCCACACCCACAACTACCTGATGGTGAACCCCAAGCTGGGCGAGGCCAACGGCTTTGCCGATGGCGACTGGGTGTGGTGTGAGTCGCCGTGGGGCAAGATCCGCGTCATGGCGCGTTTCTCCGAGTCGGTGGAGCCGGGCACGGTGTGGACCTGGAACGCCATCGGCAAGGCCTCCGGCGCCTGGGCACTGTCCCCGGATGCCAACGAGTCGCAGAAGGGCTTCCTGCTCAACCACGTGATCTCGGAAGAGCTGCCGCCCTGCGAGGCCGGCGAGCACCTGTCGAACTCCGACCCGGTCACCGGCCAGGCAGCCTGGTTCGACGTGCGGGTGAAGGTCTACAAGGCCGCCGAGGGCGAGCCCGAGGTTTCCTTCCCGCAGTTCACGCCGCAGAAGACCGTGCCGGGCCAGGAGCCCAAGCGCAGTCGTTGGCAGCCGTACTTCGCTGGCCTGCTGGGCAAGAAGAAGACGGGCTAAGGGATCGATGCGGGGGCGTCGCGAGGCGCCCCGGCAAACAAGAGTGAATTAGAACCATGACGCAATTAGCACTGGTAATCGATTTGAACGTCTGCGTGGGCTGCCACGGCTGCGTGACGTCCTGTAAGGAATGGAACACCTCCGGCTGGGCCGGCCCCATGGTGGACGAAGAGCCGTACGGCGCCGATCCCACCGGCACCTTCTTCAATCGGGTGCAGATGTTCGAGGTGGGCGAGTTCCCGAACACCGAAACCGTCCACTTCCCCAAGAGCTGCCTGCACTGCGAAGAGCCGCCCTGCGTGCCCGTGTGCCCGACCGGTGCTTCGTACAAGCGCCCGGACAACGGCGTGGTGCTGGTGGACTACGACAAGTGCATCGGCTGCAAGTACTGCTCCTGGGCCTGCCCGTACGGCGCGCGGGAACTTGATGAGTACCAGAAGGTGATGAAGAAGTGCACCCTGTGCATCGACCGCATCAGCGACCAGAGCAAGCCCGAGTCCGAGCGCAAGCCGGCCTGCGTGCTGTCCTGCCCGACCAACGCCCGCCTGTTCGGCGACGTGCACGATCCGGACTCCGAGGTCTCGGTGGCGATCCGCGAGCGCGGTGGCTACCAGCTGATGCCCGAGTGGGGCACCAAGCCGGCCAACCACTACCTGCCCCGTCACAAGACCCGTATCCAGATCTTCGAGGACGAGCTGATCCGCGCCGACAACCCGCTCGACAAGGAACACCTGGTGGGCGAGATCACCGGCGACACCATCGACGACGTGGCCATGTAAGGTCCGCCTCGGATCAACGGAGAATATAAAAGATGCATCCCGCCTTTTCGGTAATCTTCCTGACCACCCTGATCGGTGCCGCCCAGGGTCTGTTCCTGGCGCTGGTCACCGGCCAGGTGTACTCGGTGTTCAACCTGCTCGACCCGCAGAGCACGGGCTTCTACGCCGGTGGTGGTCTGCTGTCGCTGGTGCTGCTGGGCCTGGGCCTGATCGCCGCGGCCTTCCACCTGGGCAAGCTGGAGTACTTCATCACCCGCGCCTGGCGCGGCATGTCCCAGTGGCGCACCTCCTGGCTGTCCCGTGAGCTGATCGCGCTGCCGGCCTTCATGGGTCTGGTGTTCCTGTACACCGTCGCCAACTATCTGAACATGACCGAAACCCTGTTCATGCTTGGTGGCAAGCTGGCCGTGGACAGCACCCTGCTGCTGGCCGTGATCGGCGCGGTGCTGGCGTTCGCGCTGTTTATTTCCACCGCCATGATCTACGCCAGCGTGAAGTTCATGCAGGAATGGCACAGCCCGTTGACGGTGATCAACTACACCCTGTTCGGTCTGGCCTCCGGCTTTGCACTGGCGGCTGCCTATGCCGCTTCCCAGGGCGTGGCGCTGGTGGGCTTCTTTGCCGACTGGGCGATCATCTTCACCCTGATGTCGGCGGTGACCCGCTTTGCCTCGCTGTATCGCAATGCGCGCATCGAGCACAAGTCCACCGTGCAGACCGCGCTGGGCATTCGCCACTCCAAGATCAAGCAGCGCTCCATGGGTTTCATGGGCGGTTCCTTCAACACCCGCGAGTTCTTCCACGGTGCGTCCGAAGGCACCTACAACATGGTGCGTCACTTCTTCATCGTGGCGGTGTTCATCGTGCCGGTGCTGCTGCTGTGGAGCGCGAGCGTCGAGAGCGCAGTGCTGCCGGCGCTGGCCTTCGTGATCCAGTACCTGGGCCTGATGGCCGAGCGTTGGTACTTCTTCGCCGACGCCAAGCATCCGCAGAACCTGTACTACCAGACCATGTCCTGACCTGGACTGTCTGCGGACACGGGAAAGCGGCCTTCGGGCCGCTTTCTTTTTGCCTGCTGATCGGGCTCCCGGTAGACGTCGGCGAGCGACAAAGCACGTTATGCTATTCCTTTCAGGTCCTTGTGGGCCGCTGCTGGAAACATCGAGATGCGTTTGCTGGAGATCGTGGCCGATGCCGGCCACACGGACACCCTGCGCAGTATTGCCGATCAACACGAGGTCACCGATTACTGGTGGGCCGCCGGCGCCGAGGACGAGCGGCGCGGCTTTCACATGCTGGTGACGGACGACAAGCGCCAGGCGGTGATGGATGCCCTGCAGCATCTGCTGGGCTCGGCGGAAAACGCCCGCATCCTGGTGCTGCCGGTGGACACCGTGCTGCCGCGTCCGGAAGAGGATGAGGAGGCCGGGCGCAGCCGCCGTGTCACAGCCACCCGTGAGGAGTTGTACAGCCAGGTGGAAAAGGGTGCCCGGCTCGACACCAACTTCGTGCTGCTCACCATGCTGTCGACAGTGGTGGCTGCCATCGGCCTGATCGAGAACAACGTGGCGGTGCTGGTGGGTGCCATGGTGATCGCACCGCTGCTGGGGCCGAACATCGCGCTCGCCTTCGGTACCTCCCTGGGAGACGGGGTACTGGCCTGGCAGTCCCTCAAGACCGCCCTGGCGGGGATGGGTCTGGCCTTCCTGTTGTCCTTGGGTATTGGTCTGGCCTGGCCGGTGGATATCACCAGCGGCGAGATCCTGTCCCGCACCGACGTGGGCCTGGACGGTGTCGCCCTGGCGCTGGCCTCGGGCGCGGCAGCGGTGTTGTCGCTGACCACCGGGCTGTCTTCCACCCTGGTGGGGGTGATGGTGGCGGTGGCGCTGCTGCCGCCCACCGCCACGCTGGGCATGCTGCTGGGGGCGGGCCACCCGACCCTGGCGGCCGGGGCGGCATTGCTGCTGGCGGTGAACGTGGTGTGCGTGATCCTGGCGGCCAAGCTGGTGTTCCTGGCCAAGGGCGTCAAGCCGCGCACCTGGTATGAGCGTCAGAAGGCACGTCAGTCGACCCTGCTGTCGGGCTTGGTGTGGGTGGCCTTCCTGGTCGTGCTGCTGGTGATTATCTATGTTCGACACGGGGTGTTGGTGTGAGCGATCTGGTCCATAATCGCCCTCCCTTCAATCCTGTCCGCCAGAATCTGCCATGAAAAGCCCGGAACTGCTGTCGCCCGCCGGCACCCTCAAGAACATGCGTTACGCCTTCGCCTACGGGGCGGATGCGGTGTATGCCGGCCTGCCGCGCTACAGCCTGCGGGTGCGCAACAACGACTTCCTGGAGGACAACCTGCGGCTCGGCATCGCCGAGGCCCATGCCCAGGGCAAGCAGTTCTTCGTGGCGGTGAACATCCTGCCCCACGGCGCCAAGCTCAAGACCTTCCTCGACGACCTGGCGCCGGTGATCGCCATGGGCCCGGACGCGCTGATCATGGCCGACCCCGGTCTGATCCTGATGGTGCGCGAGCGCTGGCCGGACATGACCATCCACCTGTCGGTGCAGGCCAACACCACCAATGCCCAGGCGGTACGGTTCTGGAAGTCCGCCGGCGTCAGCCGGGTGATCCTGTCGCGCGAACTGTCCTTGGACGAGGTGGGCGCCATCCGTGACGCCTGCCCGGACACCGAGATCGAGGTGTTCGTGCACGGCGCCCTGTGCATGGCCTATTCGGGCCGCTGCCTGCTGTCCGGCTACTTCAATCACCGCGATGCCAACCAGGGCACCTGCACCAATGCCTGCCGCTGGGACTACAACCTGGGCGAGGCACCGCCGGAGGCGCCGAGCGTGGGCCTGGACCAGATCGTCCGTCACCCCAAGGCCGACGAGATGTACTACCTGCAGGAGAAGCAGCGCCCGGGCGAGTTCATGCCGGTGTTCGAGGACGAGATGGGCACCTACATCATGAACTCCAAGGATCTGCGCGCCGTGGAGCATGTGCACCGGCTGGTGCAGATGGGCGTGGATTGCCTGAAGATCGAGGGTCGCACCAAGTCGCACTATTACGCCGCGCGCACCGCCCAGGTGTATCGCCGTGCCATCGACGACGCGGTGGCGGGCAAGCCCTTCGATCACAGCCTGCTGGCCGAACTGGAGCACCTGGCCAGTCGCGGTTACACCGATGGCTTCTTCGAGCGACACGCCCCGGAAGAGATGCAGAGCTACCGCGAGGGCGCATCCCGCAGCGACCGCTCCCAGTTCGTCGCCGAGGTGTTGGGCACCGACCCCGTCACCGGTCTGGTGGAGCTGGATGTGAAGAACAAGTTCCGAGTCGGTGATCAGCTGGAACTGCTGACTCCGGCCGGCAACCAGCGCTTTCAATTGGCCGCTATGCAGGACACCAAGGGCAACGCCATGGACGAGGTCCCTGGTGGCGGCTGGCGGGTCCGGGTGTCCCTGCCGGTGCCTGCTGCGGAGTTGGGCCTGGTGACGCGCTTTTTCTAAGTGCCGATGGCCTACTGCATGCCAGCCAGCCACGGGATGGCTGGCAGCGAACTGGCATTAAGTTAATCAGTGCCCTGCGGGATCGGCCTGCCGGCGGGCGGTGGCATATTTGAACAAATGCCGGTCGATCAACGCACCCAGTCGATCAGATGGTTCTCCAGATCATCGGCCTCATCCTCATGGAGGGTGCGGCCGCACATGCTGTGACCGGCACGACCCACGCTGTCCGGGTCACCGGTGATCAGCGGATGCCACATGGGCAGGTCGCGGCCCTCCGCCAAGCGGCGGTAGGCGCAGGTGCTGGGCAGCCAGTAGGGGTTCTCCAGTACCTTGGGGGTGATGGTCACGCAGTCCGGTACCAGGGCCGCGCGGTTGGCGTAGTCCACGCAGCGCCCGGTGCTGTCGTCCAGTTGCCGGCAGCGCACATTGGTGTAGTGCACCTCGGCGGTATCGATGTCCTCCAGCTTGTACAGGCAGCACTTGGCGCAGCCGTCACACAGGGCCTCCCATTCGGCCTGGGACATTGCGGCCAGGGGTTTGTGTTTCCAGTATTCGGCTTCCAGTTCGGCCATGGCAGGGCCCATTCGGGTGGCTTTTAGGGGTTGACAACGGTGATCTTCTTCACAGGTGTCAGGCATATGACCAGTCCTTTGCAATTTGCGTGATATGCCAAAGGAAGGGCTTTAGAAAGTGAATGTAAACTACTGTATTAAAAGTAAAATTATAAACTTGACTAAAATTTGACCAATTTAAGCGGGGTTGCCGAACAATGGGCCCTGGGGCGCGATTCCCGCACCTTATCAACAAAGTTATCCACAGATTCTGTGGAAAAGCCTGAACGGCACGTGGCAGCTACTGCAGACGCCCGTGGGCGTCGGAAAACAGCTGGTCGATGGCCCGTAATAGCTCGATCAGCTCGCGGCTGTCCCACTCCGCCTCGCCGAAGCTGAGTTCGGCCATGGGGGCGATATTACAGTCGGGCGGCAACGGGGCGTGGGCGTCGATCAGTTCTCTGACCCGCGGGATGAACAGCCATTGCAGCCAAGCATGAAAGCTCAGCGTGTCATGACAGAAGGGCGCGGTGCTGGCCAGGGCGCTGGCGGACGGCGGTGCGCTGCTCCACAGTTGCAGGCGTTGCAGTTCGTCGGTCAGGGCGTCGAGTTGGCTGGCAAGTTTGGCGTAGGCGTCTGGCATGGGCTTAAATGGCCGGATTCAGTCATTTCAGGAAATTGCGGCGATGGCGAATGATCCCGTAACGCCGGCCGGCCGTCAGGTCGCGGTGGAAACCGCGCTGGGCTGGGTGCTGGCGACCATCGACCAGGATCGGGTGGTGGCAATGACCATTGTAGCGGAGCGACCGGCCCTGACCCCAGCGCGCGATCCCCTGGCGCGTCAGGTGGCCGATGCCGTGACGGGATATTTTCAGCATGGTCGCTGGCCGGACCAGCTGCCGTTGCGCGCCGAGGGCACCCCCTTCCAGCGCCGGGTGTGGGACTGCCTGCGTCGCATCCCGCCCGGCCAGACCCGCAGCTATGGCGACATCGCCCGCGAACTGCACAGCGGCGCCCGGGCGGTGGGCAATGCCTGCCGGGCCAACCCCGTGTTGTTGCTGATTCCCTGTCATCGGGTGGTGGCGGCCAATGGGCGTGGCGGCTTTGCCGGTCAGACCCAGGGTCGTTGGCCGGCCATCAAGGACTGGCTGCTGGAACATGAGCAGGGCCGGTTATGAGCGACGCCGACCAGGCGGTCATCGAACGCTTTGCTGATGCCTTGTGGCTGGAGCGCGGCCTGTCGGTCAACACCCTGCAGGCCTACCAGACCGACCTGCGCCAGGTGGCGGGCTGGTTACTGACTGAGCGGGACATTCCGCTGCTGGCTGCCAAGCGTGCCGACCTGCTGGCCTATCTGGGTGAACTGGCGGCGGCGGGTATGACCGCGCGCACCAGTTCCCGCCGCCTGTCCGCGTTGCGCCAGTTCTATCGCCATGCCTTGCGTGAGGGCTGGATCAAGGTCGACCCCAGCAGTCAGATCGAGGCGCCCAAGCTGGGTCGGCCGCTGCCCAAGTCGTTGACCGAGGCTGAAGTGGAGGCACTGCTGGCGGCGCCGGATACGGGCAGTGCTGAGGGGCTGCGCGACCGTGCCATGCTGGAACTGTTGTACGCCGCCGGCCTGCGCGTATCCGAACTGGTGAGCTTGGAGATCGACCAGATCAGTCTGACCCAGGGTGTAGTGCGGGTGATCGGCAAGGGCGGTAAGGAGCGCCTGGTGCCGCTGGGTGAAGAGGCCATGAACTGGGTGCAGCGTTACCTGCAGGTCGCCCGCCCCGAATTGCTCGACCGCACCCCCAGCAATGCCCTGTTCGCCACCCGGCGTGGCGGTGCCATGACCCGCCAGGCCTTCTGGTACCGCATCCGTAAACACGCCCAGGCGGCGGCCATCAGAAAACATCTGTCGCCGCACACCCTGCGCCATGCCTTTGCCACCCATCTGGTGAACCATGGCGCCGATCTGCGGGTGGTACAGCTGTTGTTGGGCCACAGCGACCTGTCCACCACCCAGATCTACACCCACGTGGCGCGCGAGCGGCTAAAGAGTCTGCATCAAACCCATCATCCCCGCGGCTGAACGGCTGGGCTTCCCGAGATCGGCGCTACCCTATGGTAGGCTTGCGGGCATTCGGGATATTTGCCGGCCTGGTGCTGTCACAATTGCGATCCACCGAGCCCCTGTTTACGAAGGTATGCATGAAACAACTGATCCGCCCCGTCCTGTTCCTGGGGCTTAGCAGCCTCTTTACGGCTGGTCTGGCCCAGGCCGCCGATCCGGTTGATCCCAAGCTTGAGCAAGTCCGCAGCAGTCTGGCGGTGTTCCTGCCGAACCTGCAGATCGACCATATCGCCCCGTCAGCCATCCCCGGTCTGTACGAGGTGATCTTCGATTCCCGCCTGATGTACGTCTCGGAAAATGGCCGTTTCATCCTGCAGGGCTCGATCTTCGACCTGGAGGCCCAGCGCGACCTGACCAAGCCGCGTCTGGGGGAGATTCGAGCCCAGGCCATGGAGGCGCTTGGCGAGGACAACATGCTGATCTACGAGCCGGCCGAGGCCCGCTATCAGGTCACGGTATTCACCGATATCGATTGTCCCTATTGCCGCAAGATGCACAACGAGATGGCTGGTTACCTGGAGCGGGGTATCCGTTTCCGCTATCTGTTCTATCCGCGTGCAGGCAAGGACAGCCCGTCCTACAACAAGGCAGTGTCGGTCTGGTGTGCGGACGACAGGCGCGCCGCGCTGGACCGGATCAAGGGCGGTGCTAAGCTGCCCGAGCGCAGCTGTGACAATCCGGTGGATAAGCATATGACCCTGGCGGACAAAATGCCCATCCGCGGTACGCCGGCGATCGTACTGAACAGTGGTGAGGTGCTCCCCGGCTACCTGCCGCCGGAGCGCCTGTTGCAAGTGCTGCAGGACCGGGAGAAAAACCAATAACAGGGCCGAAGAAGTCCGACAACGGACCGAATCTGCGTGGAGCGCGGGTTGCCACGGCGAGGGATCATGACCGTCAACAGTCTTGAAATTGCCTGCCGGTCCCATGTGGGATTGGTACGCAACAATAATGAAGACAGCTATACCGCCGACGGCGACTACGGTCTGCTGGTGGTCGCTGACGGCATGGGCGGTCACTGCAGTGGCGAGGTGGCCAGCCGCATTGCCGTGGAGGCCGCCGCCGAGGTGCTCGGTCATGCCCAGCAGGAAGATGCGGCCGACGAGTTGGACAGCCTGCTGGTGGTCGGTCGTTCGGCCGAGATCGCCAACGGCGCCATCTTCGCCGAGGTGGGGCGCCGCGAAGATCTGACCGGCATGGGCACCACCCTGGTCGCGGCCCTGTTTCGCGGCGACCGCATCTACTACGCCCATGTGGGCGATTCCCGTCTGTACCGCCTGCGTGGCGGCCGCCTGCGCTGCCTGACCCGGGATCATTCCCTGGTACAGCACCTGGTGGACGAAGGTCTGTTCCGTGACCGTGACGAGGCCAATGAGGCCGGTGTGGGCGACAACGTGCTGACCCGCTGCCTGGGGCAGGACCCGAATGTGGAAGTGGACGTTGGCGATGCGCCCCTGAAGCCGGGTGACCTGTTTCTATGCTGCACCGACGGCCTGTGCGGCATCGTGGCGGACGAGCGCCTGGAGGCGCTGATGCTCAACGACGAGCCGCTGGAACTGATCGCCGCCCGGCTGGAGGCTGCCGCGCTGTCCGCCGGCGGGCCGGACAACGTCACCCTGGTGCTGGTGCGGCCGCTGTTGATCGACGCCGGCTGAGCGGCTGGGTCAGCGTTCCAGGTACTGCAGCTTGTCTGGCTTGCCGTCCCATTCATCGGCGTCCGGCGGCGCCGCCTTGTGCTGGCTGATCACCGGCCATTCCAACGACAACTCCGCATTCAGCGCGATGAAATTCTCGTATTCGGTCGGCAGGTCGTCCTCGGCGAAGATCGCCTCGGCAGGGCATTCGGGGACGCACAGGGCGCAGTCGATGCACTCGTCCGGGTCGATCACCAGGAAGTTCGGGCCTTCGTGAAAGCAGTCCACCGGACAGACCTCCACGCAGTCGGTGTACTTGCAGCGGATGCAGTTCTCGGTGACGACGAAGGTCATGGCCGGCTCCAGTGTTGTTTTCCAGCAGTGTAGCAAGGTGTAGGGCGCAATAAGGCGAAGCCGCATTGCGCCGTGCAGACTCAATCGTCGACCAGGCTGCGCAGCTCGTACAGCAGATCCAGCGCCTGGCGTGGGCTGAGTTCATCCGGGCGCACCTCGGTCAGGCGCTCACGCAGCGGGTCCGTGGCCGTCGGCTCGCTGCTGGCGGGTTCCTGACCGAACAGCGCCAGCTGCGGCTGGTCGCGATCTGCGTGCGCCCGGGCCGCGGTCTCCAGTTCGCGCAGCCGCTTGCGGGCCTGCGCGATGACGCTGCGCGGCACGCCGGCCAGCCCGGCCACCTGCAGGCCGTAGCTCTGGTTGGCCGGCCCTTCCTTGACGCTGTGCAGGAACACGATGCTGTCGCCGTGTTCCACCGCGTCCAGGTGCACGTTGGCGATGCCGGGATACTCCTCCGGCAGCGTGGTCAGCTCGAAATAATGGGTGGCGAACAGGGTAAAGGCGCGCACCCGGCGGGCCAGGTCCACCGCGCAGGCCCAGGCCAGCGACAGCCCGTCGAAGGTGCTGGTGCCGCGACCGATCTCGTCCATCAGCACCAGCGACTGGTCGGTGGCGTTGTTGAGGATGTTTGCGGTCTCCTCCATCTCCACCATGAAGGTGGAGCGGCCGCCGGCCAGATCGTCACTCGCACCAATGCGGGAAAATATACGGTCGACGGGGCCGAGCACCGCCCGCTGCGCAGGCACGAAGCCACCGGCATAGGCCAGCAGCACGATCAGCGCGGTCTGGCGCATATAGGTGGACTTGCCGCCCATGTTGGGGCCGGTGATCACCAGCATGCGGCGCGCATCGTCGAAGCGTACATCGTTGGCCACGAACGGCTGGTCGCTGACCTGCTCCACCACCGGGTGGCGGCCGCCCTCGATCAGCACTCCGGGCTCGTCGCTCAGCTCCGGCATCACCAGGTCCAGGGTCTCGGCGCGCTCGGCCAGGTTGGCCAGTACGTCCAGCGCGGCCAGCGCGGCGGCGCACAGCTGCAGCACACCGATGGCCGGCTGCAGCTGGTCGAGCAGCGCCTCGTACAGGCTCTTCTCGCGGGCCAGGGCGCGCTCACGGGCGGACAGCACCTGATCCTCGAACTTCTTCAGCTCCGGCGTGATATAGCGTTCCACGCCCTTCAGGGTCTGGCGGCGCACGTAGTCCACCGGCAGCTCGGTCGCCTTGGCGCGGCTGATCTCGATGTAGTAGCCGTGCACCCGGTTGTAGCTGACCTTGAGGCTGTCGATGCCGCTGCGTTCGCGCTCGCGCGCCTCCAGGTCGAGCAGGAACTGGTCGGCGTTGGAGGACAGGTTGCGCAGCTCGTCCAGCTCGGCGTCGTAGCCTTCGGCCAGCACCCCGCCATCGCGGATCACCACCGGCGGGTTGTCGATGATGGCCCGTACCAACAGTGCGTGGCTGTCCGGGTGCTCGCCGAGTTCGTCGTGCAGTTCGCCGATCAGCGGCGAGTTCAGCCCGGCCAGGGCGTTGTGCACATCCGGCAGCAGCGCCAGGGCATCGCGCAGGGTGGCCAGGTCGCGGGGGCGGGCGGTCTTCAGCGCCACCCGGGCGAGGATGCGCTCCACGTCGCCGATGCCGGCGAGCAGCTCGGCCAGGCCGCGCCACACCGCCTGCTCGCCCAGCTCGGCGATGGCCTGGTGGCGGCCGCGGACCTTATCCGGATCACGCAGCGGGCGGTTGATCCAGCGCCGCAGCAGTCGGCTGCCCATCGGCGTGGCGGTCCGGTCCAAGAGGCCCGCCAGGGTGTACTGGTGCTGGCCGGTCATGCTGCGGTCCAGTTCCAGGTTGCGGCGGGTGGCGGCGTCGATGACGATGGCATCGCTGCGCCGCTCCACCGTCAGGCCGCCGATGTGGGGCAGGGCGGACTGCTGGGTCTCGGACACGTACTGCAGCAGGCAGCCGGCGGCGCCGACCGCCAGCGGCAGATCTGCACAGCCGAAGCCGCCCAGGTCCTGGGTACCGAACTGGCGGGTCAGCAGGTGGATCGCCGAGTCCAGGTCGAAGTGCCACTCGGGCCGGCGGGTGATGCCGCCCTGGCCCTTGACCGGTGGCTTGTAGTCCTCGGCCAGCAGCAGCTCGGCCGGATGCAGCCGTTCCAGTTCGCTGGCCAGTGCCTCGGCACTGTCCAGTTGCTGCACGCTGAAACGGCCGGAACCCAGATCCAGCATCGCCAGGCCGAAGCGGCCGTCGCGCTCCAGCAGTGCACCGAGCAGGTTGTCGCGGCGTTCCTCCAGCAGGGCCTCGTCGGTCACGGTGCCGGGGGTGACCACCCGTACCACCTTGCGCTCCACCGGGCCCTTACTCAGCGCCGGATCGCCGATCTGCTCGGCGATGGCCACCGACTGCCCCTGCTTCACCAGCTTGGCCAGGTAACCCTCGGCCGCGTGGTAGGGCACGCCGGCCATGGGTATGGCGCTGCCGGCGGACTTGCCGCGCTTGGTCAGGGTGATGTCCAGCAGCCGCGCCGCCTGCTCGGCGTCGTCGTAGAACAGCTCGTAGAAATCGCCCATGCGGTAGAACACCAGCATGTGCGGGTAGTCGGCCTTGATGCCCAGGTACTGCTGCATCATGGGAGTGTGCTGGGCGAGTTGGGTGTCGTTGGGCATGATGATAGTGGCTGGCGACCAGCCGTCAGCTGGCGGCTGACGGCTTTATGAAAAGGTGTAGTGCTTTTCGACGTCCTTGAGGATCTCCCAGGTGCAGGACATGCCGGCGGGGAAGGTGATCAGGTCGCCACGCTTGAATTCCTCGGGTTCTCCGCCGTCGGGGGTGACGATGAAGTGGCCGCGCAGGATGTAGCAGGTTTCGGTCTTGTCGTAGTGCCAGGTAAAAGTGGAGACTTCTTTACGCCAGATCGGCCAGTCGAACACACCCATGATGTCCAGTTTCATGGTCGATGCGTGATGTTCAACCAGAATATTTTCATCAGTCATAGAAAAACCTGCGGTAATCTTTAGAATCGTACGAAATCGGCGCGGTCGCAGAGTGTAGCGAAAGGCGAGAGTGATACCCAAAACAAATGGTCGCGCCGTGTTTTGCCTGTCATTGTTTGGACAGGCCACGGGCTAATAACGATAACAACATAATCACCAAGAGGCTCCATGCGGGCACGGTTGTTTTTTGGGTACGGCCCAGGGGAAGGATTGCCCCGACGTGCGGTACTACAGAAAGGATGTGAATGGCGTGTGTCGAATCCTGGCGGGATGCTGGGAGGACACAGCCCCTCTACGGATAAGGCCGCTCGTTCATGAGCCGCAGTATGACAACGCCCTGCGTGCTCGGTCGGCAGCTGCTGTTTGCCGTTGTGTTCGTGGCCTTGTTGCTGACCCTGTTGCTGGCCGCCCTGCAGCTCCATCCCCTCTACCCTCAACAAATCGATGAATTGCTTGCCCTGGCCCCCGGGGTTCTGCTGACGGAGGCGCCCAAGGTCTTCGTGCCGGCCCTGTTGCTGCTCGGTCTGGTCAACTGGCGGTTGTTGGTGCCCCTGCGCAAGCTGCTGCAGTGCGCCGAGGGCGATGCCCTGATTCAGCGGCCTGCTGCTACCGGACGCGATGAGGTCAGCCGCCTGGCCAGCGCCTTTGGCGATGTGAGCCAACGCCTGGGTCAGACACAGGCGGAGCTCGAACAGCATCGCAGCTGGTGCCAGCTGTTGTTCGATGACTCGGCGGATCCGGTGCTTATCCTGGACCCTGCCAGCGAGACCGTGCTGGATGCCAATCCCGCCGCCGCACGTCTGCTGGTCCGTTGTCGTGAGGACCTGGTCGGTGCGCCCATGGCCCGCATATGTCCGGACACCTTGCCGGTGTGGCGGGGTTTTCTGCAGCGGGTGCGACGAGATCACGGCGGCTGGACCGCCGAACTGCATTGCCGCAATGCCCTTGACGAGCCGTTGCAGTTGGAAGTCAAGGCGGCGGTGGTGACGCGCTCCGAGGGCGAGGTGGTGCTGGCCACGATGCGCGGGCTCACCGGCCGCGAGGACATGCAGGCGCGTATTGCCGAACTGGCTTACCACGATGCCCTTACCGGCCTGCCTAACCGGGTGCTGTTGCGGGACCGGCTGGAGATGGCCCTGGCGCGCAGTCAGCGCGGCGGCAGTCGTGGCGTGGTGCTGATGCTGGATACCGACAACTTCAAGACCATCAACGATTCCCTGGGGCATTCCGCCGGCGACCGCCTGCTGCAGGAACTGGCCGGGCGCGTCATCAAGGTGCTGCACGAGGACGATACCGTGGCGCGGCTGGGCGGCGACGAGTTCGTGGTGCTGCCCCAGCAGATGGATGGCGAGACCGCAGTGGTGCTGGAGCATGCCCTGGCCGTCGTCGATCAGCTGCGCTCGGTGCTGGACAGGCCCTTCCGACTCGATGGTCATGATATCCACATCACCGTCAGCGTCGGGGTGGCAGTGTTCCCCAACGACGGCAATACGGTGGACGAACTGCTGCGTCGGGCCGACTCGGCCATGTACCAGGCCAAGGCCGCCGGCCGTAACACCACGCACTTTTATTCGCCGGAGCTGGAAGAGGGCGTGGCGCGGCGCCTGACCATGGGCACGGCCCTGCGGCGGGCGCTGGTCAACGAGGAATTTGTGCTCGACTTCCAGCCCCAGTTGGCACTGGAGGACAAGAGTCTGGTCGGTTGCGAGGCGCTGGTGCGCTGGGATCGTCCCGGCCATGGCCGGGTGTCGCCGTTGGACTTTCTGCCCTACCTGGAAGAGATGGGTTTGCTGACCGAACTGGGTTTCTGGGTGCTGGATCGTGCCTGCCAGTACTGGCGCGAGGGGCGTGACCAGGGCGTGGTGCCGGCCCATTTCCGCATGGCGGTGAATCTCAGCGCCGGCCAGTTCGCCAGTCCTGCCTTTGTGCAGATGGTGGAGTCGGTGCTGCAGGAAAACGACATGCCCGGCTGCAATCTGGAACTGGAGATCACCGAGCAGGCGCTGGTGAGCGACCTGACCAACGCCGCCGCCAAGATCACCAGCCTGCAGGCACAGGGCGTGTCTTTTGCCATCGACGACTTCGGTACCGGCTATTCCTCATTGGCCTACCTGCAGCAACTGCCGGTGGATTGCCTCAAGATCGACCGCGGTTTCGTCAAGCTGATCGGCAAGGGGGGGCGTAGCGCCGGCCTGGTCGATGTGATCATCAGCATCGCCCGCAAGCTCAACCTGCGGGTAGTGGCCGAGGGCATCGAGCACAACAACCAGGCCGCTTACCTGGCGCAGCATGGTTGCGATTTCGGCCAGGGCTATCTGTTCGGGCGTCCAGTCAGCTGGGCGCAGCTGCACGGTATCGAGAGCAATAGCCAGCTGCGGCTGCTGGACTGAGCCAGCGGCATCTTTGCCCGGCCCCGAGGCTGGGTTAATGTCTCCTTCATGAACGACCTTTCTCAACTCGCGGACCGGCTGGGCGCACGATTGGCCGGGCGTGGCTGGCAACTGGCCACGGCCGAGTCCTGCACCGGCGGCTGGATCGCCAAGACGCTCACCGACGTGGCCGGTTCCAGTGCCTGGTTCGATCGTGGTTTCGTCACCTACAGCAACCAGGCCAAGCAGGAGATGCTCGGCGTGCGGGCCGATACCCTGGCCGCCCAGGGTGCGGTCAGCGAGGCGGTGGTACGCGAGATGGCCGAGGGGGCGCTCAGCCACAGTCGCGCCCGGCTGGCGGTGTCGGTGTCCGGCATCGCCGGTCCGGGCGGCGGCAGCCCGGACAAGCCGGTAGGTACCGTGTGGCTGGCCTGGGCGGGGGCAGGCATGGCTACCAGGGCCCGCCCATACTGTTTCGACGGCAACCGCGATGCCGTGCGCCGGCAAGCCGTCGAGGCAGCCCTGCAGGGGCTGCTTGATGCCCTCGATTGAGTCGGCCGAAATGTCGTCGCCGCGGTTGTTCTTCGCCTTGTGGCCCGATGCCCCGACTCGGGACGCATTACTACAGGCCCAGCAGGCGCTAGCCGTTACCGGCGGCCGTCCACTGCACCCCCTGGATCTGCATATCACGCTGGCCTTTCTGGGGCAGGTGCCCCCGGAACAGCTGCCATGCGTATTGGCTGCCGCGGATCGCATCGAGGCCCCGTCGCTGGCGTTCACCCTGTCACGGCAAGGCGTTTGGCGAGGACCGCGAGTCGCCTGGGTGGCCCCGGAGCCGTCGCCGCTCGCGTTGTCTGATCTGGTGGACCAGCTGTGGCGGCAGCTCGGCGGGTGCGGCTATCGACCCGAGCCCAGGCCGTACCAGGCCCATGTGACCCTGCTGCGCAAGGCAAGGATGGTGGACGAGGCGCCGCTGGCGAGCGCCATTCCGTGGGTGGCACACGAGTTCGTGCTTGCCGCATCGCTGCCTGGACCGGCAGTGCCCCGCTATGAGATCAGACAACGCTGGGCCCTGAGCAATACTCCAAGGTGACCCCGGGCGGGCCTTTTTCGGCACGCCCTGTGGAAATTGTCTAGTCTTGCAAGGGCGTGCAGCTGTGGGTTCACCTCAGGTTACTCATCAGTTCTCTTGCTGGATCGCGGTTGCCGGCCATCACTTGGCCGAATCCGATCCATGCAGCGCGCGGCGTGTTGAAGGAAAACAAGCGATAAGGAATCAGCCCAGGTTCAGGGAGGACCGTGCCAAATGGCGGCTCAGGATGAGCGTCAGACCTTGTTTCTTTGTCCCGTGGCGACCGAGGATGAGATCGGTCAGCTGCGCGAGCGTTGCCGGTTGGGTGGCTGGCCGCTACTGTTCCTGGACCCGTCAGTCCGCTCCGGTGAGGCGGCGGTAGCCGGTCCAGTGGTGCTGTTCGTCGGTGAGTCGGCGGCGTGTAGGCTGCCGCAAGCCCTGCCGGCCTACCCGGCCGAATTCGATATCCTGATCTCCCACGATGAATCAGTGCTCGACCAGCACAAGCTGCTGGCGCGATGCCGATGTTTGCTGCTCGGGCCTTACGACGATGAACTCCTGCACGACCAACTCGATGCATTGCTGGATGAGACTCTGGGCGTCGTGGACAACGCCATGCTGGGGGTCAAGATCATCGGCCGGTCCCGGCCGCTGAAACAACTGCTGCGGACCATCGCCTCGGTGGCCCGTTACGAGGCTCCGATCGCCTTGCGCGGTGAAACCGGCACCGGCAAGGAACTGATCGCGCGGGCAGTCCATTATTCCGGACAGCGCAGCGACGAGCCCTTTGTGCCGGTCAACTGTGGCGCGCTGAGCGACGATCTGTTGATGGCAGAGTTGTTCGGCTATGAAAAAGGCGCCTTCACGGATGCCAAGCGCGCACATGCCGGACTGGTCAGTCAGGCCGCCGGCGGCACCCTGTTCCTTGACGAGGTCGACAGTCTTTCACCGAAGGCCCAGAGCGCCTTGCTGCGCTTCCTGCAGGAACGTGAGTATCGGACCCTGGGCGGCGAGGAAGTGATGCGCGCCGACGTGCGCATCATTAGCGCCACCAACCGCAGTTTGCCGGAGTTGGTGGGTGGGGGGGTGTTCCGGGAAGACCTGTTCTATCGTCTTCAGGTGGTCGACGTGGAGATCCCGCCGTTGCGCGAACGGGGCGAGGACATCGAAGTGCTGGCGGAGCATTTTCTGCGCGAATTCAGCCATCGTTACCAGGAGCCGGAGAAGCGCATCCACGCGATTACCCTGCGTTGGATGCGTGAGCACCCCTGGCCGGGCAACGTGCGCGAACTGGAGAATTACCTGCATCGCGTATTCGTTATGACCGACGGAACAAGTATCTGCGTGCCTCAGGTCAAGGGTGATCCGGTGCGCCTTACCCAGGACATGTCGGCCGTCGCGGATGTCGATGGCACCCTGCCGCCCTTCCGGGAAGAAAAAACCCGGGCCATTGAGCATTTTGAAAGGGATTATCTGCATCGCGTCATGGCGGTCGCGCAGGGCAATGTCTCGTTGGCCGCACGCCATGCCGGCAAGGAACGACGAGCGTTTTGCAGACTGTTGAAGAAACACGGCATCGACCGGCGTGTCTATCTCGGTGGTCCGGCCAGGATCTCCGAAGGTATGCACTGCTAGTAACCCGAAACCCGCAGCACCCGTCATCTCCGCGGTCGAGCAAAGCCATCTTTGTTCCGGCCGATGTGCCGTTGTCGATCCCACCATACATGTCATGCCAGTCCCGGACGTTTGCTCGGGCGGGCCGTTACGTGCAGCGCCATAGGTGGGGTGAGGTTGCCCCGGGTGAGGCTTGCTCCCCCTACCCCGACACGGCCGCATATTCCCTGCGCCAGGGGACTCCGATCGCATTGATTTCCTGACGAAACGTCGAGCCGGCACGGCGATCCTCTGAGCTTATGGCGCTTGGCAGGTGGGGTTTTAACGCCCCAGCCGGATTATCTTGGTCCGGAAGTAATCTCCAGTAAAAACAAATTGTTATGAGGTTGAGTGGCTATTGGCACGGCGGTTGCTGCTTAGATGGACATATAGGGCTCGCCCCTGCTTGTGGCGCCGCGGCGTCTGACAACCAAAGGGAGTTCAGCATGGCGGGAAAGCAGCAGGGTCAGGTAGAGGAAGTTGCCGGTGTCATCAGCCGTTATATGTCGTCCCGACCGAATGCCACGGAAACCGTGGAAGGCGTGGCCAAGTGGTGGTTGGTACGTCAGCGCTATCAGGATTCTGTGCACCTGGTGCAAAGCGCGCTGGAACTGCTGGTCGAGTACGGGGACGTCGAGAAGGTGTCCGTTGCGGGAGGCAAGGTGATGTATCGCAAGGCGCGGGCCGAAAGGGCCGCACGTCACCCACGGCTTCATGTGTCTGATTAACAGAGGGGCGTATTCCAAATGATGGGAAGCATCCAGGAAAAGCTCTTACGGGTTCGTCCGCCGCGGGTGAAGATCACCTATGACGTGGAGACCGGCGGAGCGATCGAAAAGCTGGAGTTGCCGTTTATCGTGGGCATCTTCGCGGATCTGGCCGGTGAGCCCGAGGGCGAACTACCGCCGGTAAAGGACCGCAAGCTGGTCGACATCGATCGGGACAACTTCGACAAGGTGATGGCCAAGATCGGCCCCCGGGTGACCTTATCATCCGTGCCCGATGTGCTCAGTGATAGCGATGACGACGACAAGCAGCCGCATCTGTCGGGCGCGCTGGTGTTCTCGTCCCTGGAGGACTTCGGCCCCAGACGTATCGTCGACAAGATACCCAGACTGCAGGCGCTGTATCAGGGACGGACGCACATTCGCGGTGTGCAGGCCAAGGCCGAGGCATCCGATGCCTTGGGCGAGTTGCTAGACCAGGCCGTCACGCCGGGCGACAAGGGCGATGCCCTGCGCAATGACCTGAAGACAGCCTTCGGCGGCAAACCGGCGGAGGAATGGGTCAAGGCCGACAGCAACGACACCCTCGATAGCCTGCTCAGTCCGGGCAACATGGTGTTGGACGACAGCCAGCGGGACATGGCCATGACCATGCTCGGCCAGTTTTATCAGGACATCGTCGCCGACCTGCCCGATGACAATCGTCACGGCGCCAACAAGCTCATCGATCTGCGGGTCAAAGAGATCGACGAGATGATCAGCGCGCAGCTGAACGAGGTCATGCACCTGCCCGCCTTTCAGCGTCTGGAGGCCACCTGGCGCGGGATGTTCTATCTGGTGTCGCGCGCCGAGACCGGCCGCATGCTCAAGTTACGGGTGATCAACGTCTCCAAGCAGGACCTGCTCAAGGATCTGCAGAAGGCGGTGGAGTTCGATCAGAGCGCCGTGTTCAAGATGATCTACGAGGCCGAGTACGGCTCCTATGGCGGCATGCCCTATAGCCTGCTGGTGGGCGACTACGAGTTCGGCCGCGGCACCGCGGACATGGCCCTGCTGGCCAAGATGTCCGAGATCGCCGCATCCGCCCACGCGCCTTTCATCAGCGCGGCCTACGCCAAGCTGTTCGATCTGCAGAGCTTCGAACACCTGGCCAAGCCCCGCGACCTCGGTAAGATCTTCGAGAGCCTGGAACTGATCGAGTGGCAGTCGTTCCGACAGAGCGAGGACTCCCGCTACGTGACACTGACCCTGCCGCGGGTGCTGCTGCGTCTACCCTATGGTGAGGACACGGTTGCCGTGGAAGGTCTGGACTTCGAGGAAGACGTCAGCGGCTATGACGCGGGCAAGTTCCTGTGGGGCAACTCGGCCTATGTGCTTGCCGAGCGCATCACCAACGCCTTCTCTCTATACAGCTGGACCGCAGCGATCCGCGGGGTCAACGGCGGTGGCCTGGTGGAAGGACTGCCCAGCTACACCTTCAAGACCAACGAGGGTGACGTGGGCATGGTTTGTCCCACCCAGGTGCAGATCACCGACCGGCGCGAGAAGGAACTGAACGACCTCGGGTTCATGGCCATCTGTCACTGCAAGGGCACCAATAAGGCGGCCTTCTTCGGCGGCCAGACCACCAACCTGCCGCGCAAGTACATCAGTGACGATGCCAACAGCAACGCGGCCCTGTCCGCACGGCTGCCGTACATCCTGGCGGCATCCCGCTTCGCCCATTACATCAAGGTGCTGATGCGCGAGCGGGTCGGCTCATTTATGACCGCGGCCAACGTGGAGAGCTTCCTCAACAGCTGGATCGCCCAGTACGTGTTGCTGGACGACGACGCCTCGCAGGACGTCAAGGCTGCCTACCCGTTGCGCGAGGCCAAGGTGGTGGTCACCGAGGTGCCGGGCAGTCCCGGGGCCTACAACGCCACGGTGTTCCTCAAGCCGCACTTCCAGCTTGAGGAGCTGAGCACCTCCATCCGCCTGGTCGCCAAGCTGCCGTCCTAGACCAGCTGAATCGACGGCATACGCAAACGACCAACCACCAGGGGCAATCTCATGGACCTGATACTGCTAGAGCCGGGCGACAAGAAGGTGTTCGGCAAAGATGGCGCTGACAACAACTGGGACAAGGGCGGCAGCCTGATCGACTATCAGGACCCCCCGGGCAGCTACGCCGACAAGCCGGGCAAGATGGGGCCGTACATCGAGCTGGTGTCCATTCATCAGGGCCTCAAGCAGCAGGTCACCACGGACGTCAGCAACTCGGCGCGCACCTCCGGTCGACCCATCATCACCGAGTTCACCTGCGTCAAATACGTGGACAAGACCTCGGTGCGTTTCTACGACTATTGCCTTCGCGCCCAGCCGTTGGGCAAGGGCGCGAAGGAACCCACCAAGATCCACATCCTGCGCAACTCCGGTGACAAGACCGCCAACATCATGACCTTCGAGCTGCGCGACGCCATCATCTCGGAGATCCAGTTCCAGTCGCACCCTGACGACATGCCGACGGAACAGTTCAAGATCAACTTCACCGAGATCCTCTGGGCCTTCACCGTGCAGAACACCGACACCAGCCAGGTGAACGGCAACCGCACCGCCGGCTGGAGCCTGGCCCGCAATCGTCCCATCGGTGCCCTGTCAGAGTAAGGCGATGAGCCTCGGGAGCGAACATGCGGTATCTGTTCGAACGCCTCAGCGAAAGCTTGGCCCGGCGACCGGCGGACTTCGACCTGCGCCAGGCCATCCAGGATCAACTGCAGCGGCTGCTGGTCAGCCACCCCGGTACGGCTGGGGACGGCGAGCCACATCTATTGAATTACGGTCTGCCCGCGGTGCCGGACATCCGCCTGGACGACGCCATCCATGTGGCGCGGATCTGCGATCGCATGGCCACCCTGATCGCCCACTACGAACCCAGGCTAAGCGACGTAAGCGTGCAGCTGGAGCCGACCGGCGATCCGCTGAATCCATGTCGCATCCTGGTCGACGCGATCCTGCCGGGGGCCGATGGCGACCGGCACATGCGCTTCCCGATCACCCCGGCCTCGGACTAGTGGGCGGCATGAAGGAGCGACGCAGATGTCCCTGATGACCAGCGACAGCATGCGCGCCTATTACCTGGATGAACTGCGTGGCCTGCGCGAGGACGCCGAGCAGTTTGCCGGTGACTACCCGGCAGTGGCGCGTGAACTGGGTCTGAGCCGAGGCAGCTCCAAGGATCCGCAGGTGGAACTGCTGATGCAGTCCTTCGCCTACCTGACCGGCCGCCTGCAATATCGCATGGATGAGGAGCGCGCCCAGCTGCCCAATGTGCTGCTCGGCCAGCTCTACCCTCATCTGCAGAATCCCATCCCCTGCATGGGCGTGGTGCGAGTGGACGTGCAGCCGGACGGCGCGAACTTTCACGCTGGCTGGCTGCTCAGTCGTGGTCGCCAGCTCAGCGCCGAGGCCGTCGACGCCACCGGGCATCAGGTGAAGTGTCGCTTCCGCAGCTGTTACGACACCCGGTTGTGGCCGCTACGGGTCAGCCATGTGGGACTGACACCGAGTAACTATTACGACTTTCTCGGCGCCGACACCCAGGTGCAGTCGGTGCTACGGGTGAAGATCGAGCGCCTCGGCCACGAGCCCATCCGCGCCCTGCAACTGGACAGCTTGCGCCTGCATCTGCAGGGCGATGCGCCGAGCAGCTTCGCGCTGTTCGAGCTGCTGGGCGTCCACTGCGTGGGTCTGGGCGTGCGGGCACCCGGTCAGGCCGATGTGCAGCGCCTGGATGCCAGCGCCATCCGCTGGCTGGGCTTCGATGACGACCAGGCGGTGTTGCCGGACTGCCAGCTCACCCATCCCGGCTATCGACTGTTGCAGGAATACTTCGCCTTCCGCGAGAAATTCATGTTCCTCGATGTGGACGGCATCGACGCCCGCGGCGCCAGTGAAAGCCTGGAGTTGCTGTTCCTGCTCGACCGGGTGCCGCCAAAGTCGCTGGACATCCCCGCCGACGCGCTGCAACTGAACTGTGTGCCCATCGTCAATCTGTATCCCCAGGCCATGGAGCCGGTGCGCCTGGATCAGCGCCAGTACGAATACCGGCTGATCGGCGATGCGCCCAATCATCGCTACTGCGAGATCCACAGCCTGGAGGACCTGGTTGCCATTCGCCCGGACGCAGAGCCGCGTTCGGTGTCACCGTACTTCTGTGCCGACCAGGTGGACGATGGCGACCTGCCGGACATCTACTACGTGTCCCGCCGCGCCGAGAGCCAGCTCCAGTCGGTGCCTGGCACCGAGCTGTACGTGTCGTTTCTCGATACCGGCCTGGATCTGACCCGGCCGGCGGCGGACATCATTGCCGGTCGCGCGCTGTGCACCAACCGCCGCCTGGCGGAGAAGCTCAGCGCCGGCGACGTGTTGCAGTTGGAGGGCGCCGGGCCCATCGAGGCAATCCGGCTGATTGCCAAGCCCACCACCCACAAGACGCCCAACCTGCTGGGCAACGAACCCTGGGCACTGCTCTCCCAGCTGAGCCTGAACCATCTGTCCCTGGACGGTGACCCACGTGCACTGGAAGCCTTCAAGCGGGTGCTGGCACTCAATGCCGACCCGGGTACGCCGGGCAACCAGCGCGAGATCAACAGCATCACCCGGCTTGCCACCCGGCCGGTGGTGCGCCTGCTGTTGCAGGATCACTGGCGCGGTCTGAGCCGTGGCGAACACATCACCCTGGAGGTGGACGAGGAAGGCTTCTACGGCGGCAGCGCGGTGTTGTTCGGCCAGGTGCTGCAACACTTCTTCGCACTCTACGCCAACGTCAACAGCTTCACGCAGCTGGCCTTGGCATCCCGGCAACGTAAGGAGACCTGGAAGCTATGGCCACCCAGGGTTGGCGCACAGCCGGTCCTTTGACCGGGCAGCTGCGCAGCGACTACTCCAGCTTCGACTACTACCAGTTGTTGCGCCTGCTGCTGGCGGAGCGTGGCGAAGGTTCCGATCGTCGCGCGCTGGATGCCGGGGTGCGCTTCGGCGCCGAGTTGTCGGCTGCCTTCCCCGGCCAGGAGATCACCCTGCTGCAGGATGATGGCGACGGTAAACCGGTGCGGATCAAGACCAGCAATTATTGTGTCGCCGGGGTCATCGCTCCCATGCCCGAACCCTTCCTCGAATGGCTGCGCGCCCGGGTGCGCGACGGCGACCGGGCCATGCTGGATTTCTTCGATCTGTTCAATCACCGTATCAACACCCTGCGCTATGCACTCAAGGCCTGCTTCAATCCGGGACTGAACAATGCGCGGCCAGAGCACACCGACAACGCCGGCTACCTGGCGGCCATCATGGGGCTCTACCAGCCGGGCCAGGTGGATGCGCTGCCGCTGCCCAGGCGCTCCCTGCTGGCGATGGCCGGCCTGCTGGCGGACCGGCGCCGCAGCGCGGCCATGATCGGGCGCGTGCTGCGCCTGTATGCGGGAGTGCCGGTGCAGGTGCTGCAACTGCGCGGCGGCTGGGCGGATATCGATGCGGCGCAGCAGATACAGCTGGGCCGGTGCAACGCGCGGCTCGGCGGCGAGACCCCGCTGGGCCGGCGATTCTGGGACCCGCAGGGACGCATCGAACTGCGCCTTACCGGTCTGGACTATGGCTCCTTCTGTGCCCTGTTACCCGGCGGTGACCGGCATGACGGCCTGGTGGCACTGATCCGTCACGTCACCGACCGCCAGGTGGATTGCGTCGTGGTCCTTGGCCTGGCCGAGCACGCCTTGCCGGCATCCTGCCTGATCGATGGCCCGGACGGCCACGGCCTACGGCTGGGCTACACCGCCTGGCCGCACAACCCGGCTGCGGCGGACATCGCCCGCTTGTTCGCGCTGCTGTTCGTCAGCCTGGACGACGACATCTTCGAGCGTGCCGGGGAGCAGCGACTGTGCCTGGCACTGTTGCTGGTGCTGCGCCTGCACGCCCGCGCCGTGGCAGCGGGCCGGACCGAGGCGAAACAGGCGCGCTTCCTGGTGACGGCCCATCCGGCTGCTGCGGAGGTGGGTCATGGGTGACATGCCAGTGATCGGCCGGACCACGGTGAGCACCGCCACCCGGCGTGCAGGGATGCTGCATTGCGCCATCTTCCTCGCCGACGGCGGGGTGCTGTCCGGCGAGACCTTCCGCCTGGTGTCCCTGTCCGGCCGCGAGTCGGTGTCCCAGCCTTTCCAGTTCCAACTGGTGCTGCATGCCAATACCGACGATGCCAGCGATGACCCGCTGGGTTTCGCCGGCGCCGCCCTGAAGTCGTTGGGCTTTGCCGACATCGTCGGTCGGCCGGTCACCATCGGCATCGAGGAGCCGCCGCCCGAACCGGTGGCTGATCGGGACGCGGCCTTCAAGACCGCCATCGGCGGCGGGGATGCGGACGGCTTTTCCTGGTTTAACGGCCTGGTCTCGGGCTTCGGCATGGGCGCCCCAGGGGTTTATCAGCTGACCCTGCAGCCGGCGCTGTGGCGGCTCAGCCTGACCAATGCCTACCGGGTCCATCACGGCCTGAGCATCCGCGATGCCATCGCGGCACTGCTCAAGCGGCACAAGGTGGAGCATAGCCTGGCGGCGGTGTCGGGCAGCGACAACCCAGGAGTGACCCGGGTGCAGGACTGGCTGCAGGCGGGCGAGAGCGACTTTGATTTCATCCACCGGCTGATGGCCAAGGCCAATATCTATTACTACTTCGAGCACAGCGCCACGGCGCACCAGCTGGTGTTCGCCAACCGGCCCAATTATCCGCCGGCCTATCCGGACGGCCGACGGCTGCGTTACACCCACAGCAGCGCCGAGCCGCTGGGCATGGAACAGGACGATGTCATCACCGACTACCGCTATACCCAGTCGTTGGTGAGCACCGGCGTGACCGCCGCCCTAGTGCGCCAGGAGGCGGCCTGGGAGCAGGACGCCGTGGCCGATTGCCATGCTTATCTGGCCAAGGCGACGCCGGACATGGGCGATCTGCCGTTCTACCGCTATCAGGTGTGCCAGTACGGCGGCGGGCTGAAGGAGGCCGATTGGGAGGCGAACAGGGTGCAGGAGTCCCTGCAGACCTCGGCCACCGAGCTCAGTGGCAGCAGCCGTTGCAGCCGTTTCCGCTGCGGCCACCAGTTCCAGCTGGCGGCGGGCGAGGCCAATGGCCTGGCGGTGCGGCCACAACTGGCGGACACCCCCTTCGTGCTCACCGAGGTGGAGCACCAGGCCCAGCTGGACGGCAGTTACCAGAACACCTTCAAGGCCACCGAGGCGGCCGGCCTGATCACGCCCTTCTCCCTGCACGACACTCAGCAGGGCGTGCTGCTGGCCCAGGTGGTCAATCACGACAACGGCACGCCGCCACGGGACTGGCGCTATTACCAGAAGCAGAATTTTGACCCGGAGCAGGACAGCCTCAGCCAATCCGATGCCGATCCGCAGCAGTTGCGCGCCAAGGGCGTGTACGTGCGCTTCGTCACCGACCAGCCGGATGCCGCAGCGGTCTGGGTGAAGCTGGCGCCGCACATGCAGACGGTGCCGGAGATCGGGGTCATCGTGCAGGTGTCCCGGGCCAACGATCTGACAGAGCTGCCCGAGATCCAGAGCATCGTACAGAACAACGGCAATACCGTGGTGACGCCGTCCGGCTGGACCGCCAGCACCAATGTCGGCAGCAACTATTCCACCAGCTATGGCGACAGCAAGAGCGTGCGCTTCGGTCGCAGCTCCATCGTCGATCTGGATGACGCGGTGGCCAAGGTCACCGACCAGTACGCCACCGGCAAGTATCGCGACTGCAGTTACACACAGGGTGCCAGCTACAGCTATGCCAAGGCCGAGCAGGGCAGGGAGGGGTTGCTCAGCGACAGCCAGTCGCTGGGCTCGACTTACAGTCACCACCAGGGCAAGGAGAGCAAGAACTGGTCGGACGTCGACTACAGCTACAGCAAGCAGAAGGTCGGTCACAGCGACAGCTATGCCATCACCACCGGCAAGAGCTACAGCAAGTCCACCACCGGCGAGGTGGAGAGTCATTCCAAGGTGACCGGCGACCGCAAGTCTTACGACCGGGTGGACGGCGAGAGCTACAGTAAATCCACCCAGGGAAAGGTGACCAGCTATTCGACCATCAATGGCGATCACTACAGCAAGTCCACCATCAACGGCGACAGCACCAGCGTCAATTCAGTCAGCGGCCACACCAAGAGCACCACCTCCCAGGGCACGGTGAACAACCTCAGCACGGTGGGGGCGCAGTCCAGCAGTAGCGCTGTGGGTGCGGAGAACCGCAACAGCGCGGTGGGCATCAGCAACAGCAACAGTGCGGCGGGGGTGGCCAACAGCAACAGCGCGACCGGCGCCAGTCTGAATCTGTCGGCCACCGGCATCGCCACAGAGATAAGTGCCATCGGCATGCACAACAAGGTATCGGTGGTGGGTGTCGGCAATTCCTTCGAGATGGTGGGCGGCCGGGTGGTCAGCAACAACGCGCCGGCCCAGGTGCAGGTGAACATCGAAAACACCCAGGTGAACCTGATGGTCGCCATTCAGCTGATCATGTGAGCCGGCAATGCGTATCTTCAAACCACAGACACTCGGCCTGCTGCACAAGCCCTACCGCCACCTCGGTAAGGACCGGTTGGTGATCGCCGCACTGGGCTTCTTCCGCCTCGGTGAGCCGGTGCCAAGGTTTCTCACTGAACCACCGCAGTGGCCGGCGGTGCTCAAGGCCATGCCGCAGGGCGAGCCGGTGGATGCGGTGATGCCCAAGCCGCAGGGCGAATACCTGATCGCGACGCACGCCTTTGCCCCGCAGGGTGAAGCGCTGACCGAGATGCGCGTGTCGGCCAGTGTCGCCGGACGGGAGAAGCGCCTGCAGGTGATCGGCGACCGGCAATGGCGCTACGGCCTGCTGCCCTGGCATCAGGTGGATGAGCCACAGCCCTTCCGGGTGATGCCCATCGACTACCGGCGCGCCTACGGCGGCAGCGGGCATCCGGGCAACTCGCTGGGGGTGGGCTATACCGGCAGCCGTTACGGGGCCATCGCAGGGGTCAATGAGGGCGCCATGCCGAACATCCTTCCGGACGGCGAGTCGCCCACCGATCACCATCGCCAGCATCCCCCGGCCGGATTCCTGCCGCTGGATATCCGCTGGCAGCCCCGCGCCGGTCTGCTGGGTAACTATGACGCCGATTGGTTCGAACGGCGCTTCCCCGGCCTGGCCGACGACTTGCAGTGGTCGGCCTTCAACACCGCGCCGCTGGATCAGCGCATCGACGGCCCCTGGCAGGGCGATGAGGCCTATCGCCTGACCGGCATGCACCCGACCAGGGAGAGCCTCGAAGGCCGCCTGCCGGCCATGCGTGTCACCGCTCTGGTGCAGCGCGAGGGTCAGGCGGTGGCGGACAGTGAAGGCGTGGAATTGCACTGCGATACCGTCTGGTTCTACCCGGAATTCGAACTGGGTCTGGCCATCTACCGTGGTCAGTGCGACATCGCCGACAGCGAAGCCGAGGACATCGACGCCCTGCTGCTCGGGTACACCCATGCAGAGGATGCGCCTCGTCCCATCGATGACTACCGCACGGCACTGGCGCTGCGCCTGAATCCGGACACCGCCCCGGCCCATGCGCTCAACGATGCGCCGCTGAGCCCGCTGCGCAGTGCCGAGGAGCAGCACCAACTGACGCAGGAGCAGGCTGGCCTGGAGTCGGTGGTGCTGGCCAGGCAGCAGGCCAGGCTGGACGAGATGAGCGCCGATTTCTGGGCAGACAGCGCGCTGCCCAAGCCCGCCGACTATTGCCCGCCACAGGCGGTGCTGCCGGCACTGGGCGTGCCTCCCCTGGCGGCCATGGCGCGGGGCGAACTGGACCTGACCGAGCTGACTGCCAAGGCAAAGGCCCTGGGGGATATGGCCAAGCGCCACCGCAAGGCCGCGCTGAACGAGCTGCAACAGCAGCAGGCAGCCGATCCGCTGCTGGCCGGCGGGCAGGCGGCGCTGTCGGACAAGGACCTGCACGCCCAGCTGCAGGAAGCGGAGGCGCGCGCCGCCAAACCCGCCAGCGACCTGGACCCGGCAGCCGTCCATGATGACGCTGCCGAGCTGGACTCCCTGCTCGCGCAGGCCAGGGTCGCCGGGATCGAGTTGGACCCACGGCAGCAGGCCGAGGTGGCGGACAGCCTGGCGAAACGATCGGCACTGCAGCGTCAGTCCCGCCGCCTATCCCCCGAACCGCCGGCCTCCGCGCCATCGGCGGCGGTGGCCATGCACCTGGGTCGTCGGATACGGCAATGGTTGGCCGAGGGTCAGTGTCTGGCCGGTCGGGACCTGCGTGGTGCCGACCTGGCAGGTATTGATCTCGGTGGCGTCGACCTTCGCGAGGTGCTGCTCGAACAGGCCGACCTGCGCGGCGCCAGCCTGACCGGCGCGCAACTGGGTGGCGCCGTGCTCACCGCCGCCAGGCTGGAGGGGGTCGACTTCAGTAACGCCGATCTGGCCGAGGCCAACCTGTCCCAGGCACAGGCGGTGGGGGCAGTGTTCCGCCAGGCCTGCCTGGACAAGGCGCTGATCATCCATGCTGACTTCAGCAAGACGGACCTGAGCGGGGCCTCGCTGCGCGGCCTGGTAACGCAGCAACTGGATCTGAGCGGAGCCGATCTGACCGCGGTGATCCTCGATCAGGCTCTGTTCACTGACCTGCATGCCCCGGGTTCGTCCTGGCCCCGGGCCCGCTTGACCATGGTCAGCCTCAATGGCGCCGTGCTCACCGAGGCAGACCTGACGGATGTGCATCTCGAGGCCTGTGTCCTGCTCAAGCTGCAGGCCGAGCAGAGCAACTGGGGTAACGCCCGGCTGACCCGGGTATTCGCTGGCGGCGCCCGTCTGCAACAGGCCGACCTGCGCGGCCTGCGCGCCGGCCACAGCAGCTGGCGGGACGCCGATCTGAGCGGCGCGGACTTGCGCCGGGCGGCGTTGATCGATTGCGACCTGGGCAAGGCCAAGCTCGTCGGCAGCGACCTGAGCGACGCCGTGCTGAGCCGTTCGATCCTGATTCGCACCGACCTGCGCCACTGCATCGCACACGGTCTGCAGGCCTTCCAGAGCCTGTTGCGCAAGGCCGACCTGCGCCATGCCGACCTGCGCGACGCCAACCTGACGCAGGCCAATCTGTTCGAGGCGCGCCTTGATCATGCCGAGCTGGCCGGCGTCCAGCCCTGGCCACTGGGGAGGGCGGCATGAATCGCGAGCAACTGGCCAAGTGTCTGCGGCTGGGACGTCCCGTGCATCGACAGGATCTGCGCGGTCTGTGTCTGGCCGACCTGCCGCTGGACGGCGTGGTGTTCGCCCAGTGCGACCTGCGCGGTGCAGACCTGAGCAATTGCGATCTGGCGCACAGTGCCCTGTCCGAGTGTGACCTGCGTGAGGTCAGACTGGGCGACTGCCGGCTGGATGCGGCCACCCTGACCGACTGCCGACTGGACGCCTGGGATCTGGCCGGTCGCCAGCTGCAGCACGTCACCTTCAACAACTGTGCGCTGCAGGGCAGTGACTGGCGCGGCGCAAGCCTGGACGCCTGTCTGTGGATCAACTGCCGCCTGGGTGGGGCACGGCTACAGGGCGCGCGACTGCAGCGGGTGGTGGCCCTGTCCTGTGAACTCCACGGTGCCGACCTGGCCGGCGCGACCCTGGTGCAGTGCGCGTTCAACGACACCGACTTCCGTGCCGTGGATATCGACGGCTGGCAGTGCGACACCGTGGTGTTCATCAAGGCGGATCTGCGCGGCAAGGATCTGGCCGGCTGCAGTCTGCGCCGCTGCACCCTGCAGGAAGCGGATCTGTCCGACACGGACCTGCGCGGCGCCGACCTGAGTGGCGCCAATTGCCTGAAACTCAAGCTGCACCGTAGCAATGCCCAGGGCCTGATCGCCGTCCAGACATTGTTCATGCAGGCGGACATCCAGCACAGCGACCTGCGCCGGGCCCAGCTGCACAGCGCAGTGTTCAAGCAGGCGGTGCTGGACGACACCCGCCTGGACCAGGCCAGCGCCGCCACCAGTCACTGGGTGCAGGCCAGTCTGCACCGGGTCGGCTTGACTGGTGCCGACCTGCGCCACGCCGACTTCGCCCATGCCCACCTGCATCACTGTGACCTGAGCGGGGCCGCGCTGGCTGACGCCTCGCTGCACGCCGCCCATTGTCATGACACCTGTTTCGACGGTGTCGCTCCCGACAGCTACACCGGCACCGATGCCGCGCGGCTGCGGGCCGAGGCACCCACCCTTGCCATGGAGTACCGCTGATGACCCTGTCCTCCCTGTCTCACCGCCCGTCACCCGTTGCCACGGTGCGTTGCGAAGCGCATCACCTGCTGGCGCAGACCGGCCTGGACTACCGACTGGATAACGGCAACCTGGCCCGGCTGGCCACTTCCTGTCTGTTGCAGCCGTTGCCCGACGATCAGGTGTTGGTGGCCTGGTGCGACGATACGGCCTACATCACCGACGTGCTCAGTCGTGCCGCCGACCAGCCGGCCGAGCTGACGGTGGCAGGCGCCACCCGCCTGCGCCTGGCCCATGCCCGGCTGGACCTGCAGGCCAGCGAGCGCATCAACCTGCACTGCCTGCAGGATCTGGACCTGCAGGCGGTGGCCGGCTCACTGAGCCTGAGCGCCCGCAACCTGGTGTTCAGCGCCATCGACGCGCTGCTCGAACAGGTGCGCCACCGCATCACCCGGGCTGAGCAGATCTGCATGCGCGCCCGGGGCCTGTTCAGGCTGCACGGCAAGGACAGCTTTATCACCGCCGACGAGGATGTGCGCATCGACGGCGAACGGATCAACGTGGGCTAGCCATGTTCACCAACAACAATCTCACGGTGCTCAACTTCTCACCCATCGACGTGATCATCTCGGTGCTGGGCGTGCCGGTGCCGTTGGTCAACCTGGCCTTTTCCGCCACCCATATCCCGGCGCAGTTCAAGGTGATCATCGGCTGCGGGCTGGCGGAGAACGTGCTCACCCAGGGCACTGTCAGCGTCGGCGACCAGGCAGGTGTTGGCGTGGCGTCGGGCATCAACTCCGGGCCCGATCGAGCCATCACCTTCAGTCTGAATTTCTTCATCGGCGGCATCCCGTCCACCAAGCTGACCACCCTCAACATCCAGAACCTGACCAACACCGTCGGCATGTCGTCCACGCCCGGTCAGATTCGCGTGTTGTCCCTCAGGTGATCCCATGCGCGCGCTGCTCCTGACCCTCGCATCACTACTGCTGTCCAGTCTGCTGGGCTGCAGCAGCATCGCCAAGCTGTGGAGCGGCACGCCCACCGCCAAGCTGAGCAGCATCAAGGTGGTGGCATTGGCCGATGCCAACCAGGGTCAGGCCACCGAGCTGGACCTGGTGTTCAGCTACCAGACCGACATCAAGCAGACCCTGCCCGCCGATGCGCCCAGCTGGTTCGCCCAGCGCGCCGCCGTGCAGGCCAAGTACGCGGGACAGCTTGACGTGGTGTCACTGGAGGTGCCGCCGGGTCTGGTGATCGCCACGGTGCAACTGCCCGCTCGTCATGCCAAGGCGGTGGACGTGCTGGTGTACGCCAACTACGTGTCGCCCCAGGGCCAGCATCCGCTGAGCCTGACGGATCTCAAACAGGTTGTGCTGACCCTGCAGCAGGATCAGCTGGCCTTTTCCTCAACCGACTAAACGCCATCCAAGGGAGTTGACCATGTACAGTCCAGATCCCCTGCCGGAGGCCCTGCAATGGTCCGAGGGCATGCTGCTGACGCCGCAGCATTTCCAGCAGAACGACATCTACTGGGAGCGTCGGCTCCGCCACCTGATGGGCCAGCTGCAACCCCACTACTGGGGGCTGCTGGACCTGGCGGTGGACCGCAGCGCGCTGGCCGAGGGGCGGGTGCGGCTGGAGCGGTTGGAGTGCGTCATGCCGGACGGCCTGGTGGTGCAGTATCCGCAACCCGGCCAGGACGAGGTGCTCGGCCTGACCCTGAGCAAGGACCAGAGTCAGGCCGGCGACCCGCCGGTGATCGTCAGCCTGGTGGTGCCGCTACGCGCGCCGGGCGCGGCCAGCAGCAGCGCGCCCATCCAGCGTTTCGACTCGGTGGCCGGCGGCGTGGCGCTGGACGAGAACACCGCCGCGGAACAGGTGCCGCTGAGCCGCTTGCGGCCGCGTCTGGAGCTGCGCGCCGGCGATGACATTCCTGCCAAGTACGTGGCCATGCCCCTGTTCAAACTGGAGCGGGCGATCAGCGGCGAGCTGCGCCTGGACGGCTTCCACGGACCCATGCTTCGCCTTGGTGCCAGCGCTTTCCTGGACGAGGCGTCGCTGCAGCAACGCCTGCACAAGCTGGCCGGCCGGTTGCGCCGCAAGGCTCGCGAGGTCGCCGGCCAGACCGATGTCGACCCGGGCGACGGTGGCCCGCGTGGCCTGCCCGAGCAGCGCGCCATGATCGCCCAGTTGACCAGCACCCTGCCGGCCTTCGAGGTGCTGATCGACCAGGCCAGCAGCCATCCATTCCAGGTCTATCAGGCGCTGGCGCAACTGGTGGGCGCCACCGCCGGCTGCGTGGCCGATCCGGTACCCATGAAGCTCACCCCGTATCTGCACCAGGACATGCTGCCAGGCTTCGAGGCGGCCATGGGTCAGATACACCAGGTCATCGACCGGCTGCAGCTGGCGTACCAGATGCTGGCCATGGAGGAGATGAGCGACGGCCTGTACGAGGTGGAGCTGCCGGACGACTGGCCAACCGACGGCCTGCTGCTGGAGGTGAGGTCGGGGGCCACGGACGGTGCCGGTCAGATGCTCGCCTGGCTGGACAAGGCCAGCATCGGCGACGTGCGGCTGCACGCCCAGCTGGCCAAGGCCCGGGTGCCCGGTGCCGAGTACCGGCGGGTGCTGCCGTCCCAGGCCAGCGGCCTGCCGCTGCGCGAGGGCTCGGCCCTGGTGCGCCTGAGCAATCTCAGCCTGGAGGCCGACGGCAAGCCGCAGCCGGTGCTGTGTGCCGGCGGCCGGCTGCGCATCCAGGGGCCGCCTCGTGGCCGCGCGCCGCAGGACCTGGTGCTGTATCGCATGAAGGACACGCCGGTGCCCTTCGAGACCCGCAGTGAACACATGGCCTGATATGAATCATCACAGCGTCCAGGATCAGCCCCTGATGGCCTGCTTCGCCGACTTCTACGCCGAGGTGGCGCGGATTCGTCAGGCAGTCGCCAAGGGACGCCTGGCGGCTTTTCTGGCCGATGGCAAGGCGGTCAGCTTCGGCAGCGCCAATGCCATCGCGGCGGCGGTGGCCGAACGCCTGGCCAGTCTGCTGCAGCAACAGGCCAAGCAGATCAGGCAGGGCGGCAACGAGGCGGAGATCAAGGCCTATCGCCAGGCCCAGTTCGTGATGGCGGCGCTGGCCGACGAGGTGCTGCTGCTGGAGCTGGAATGGAGCGGCAATGCTGCCTGGTCCGACGAACTACTGGAGCGCCGGCTGTTCGGCACCAGCAGCGCCGGGCGCGACTTCTTTCAGTTGCTCGACCGGCTGTTGCAGCTGCGCGGTCGCAGCCGGCTGCTCACCGAGCTGGGCTCGGTCTACCTGCTGGCGCTGCAGCTGGGCTTCAAGGGCCGCTATCGCAGCCGCGCCGGGGAAGGCGTGATCGCGCGCTACCGGGCCAGGCTGCTGCGCTTCATCGGCTGGGGCGACCAGGGCGGCGATGACGACCTGATGTTCCCGCATGCCTACCAGCATGTGATCAGCGACCGGGTGGGCGTGCGACTGGCGCCGCTGTCCCGCTGGCTGACGATCATCGGCGCCGTGCTGCTGGTCTATCTGCTGGCGTCCAGCATCATCTGGCTGGTGGTCACCCAGCGTTTCGATGCGTTGTTCGGGCTGGGGTGAAAGGATCATGAACCTGGCCGACCTCGAGCAATACTGGCAGCGACTCCCGGACTGGGCGCCGGCGGCCCTGGTGGCCGCCCTGGTGATGGTGCTGCTGTTGCTCATCGGCCTGGCCATGTGGCGAAGCCACAAGGGTGCCGCCAAGGGCGGGCCCCAGGACGGCAGGCGTGATGCGGTGGTGATGGACAGTACGGCGCTGCAATGGCTGCGAGACGGCTGGCACGCGCTGCGATATCTGAGCACCCGCCGGGAATGGCGCTATAAGGTGCCCTGGGTGGTGATGCTGGGCGAACGTCTGTCCGGCAAGTCGCGGCTGCTGCACTCGCTGACCACCGGGCAGCGCCAGCAGTTGTTGCTGCGCGAGCGCAACCTGGCCTTCAAGGGCAGCGAGTGGGCCTTCTTCGATGGCGGTGTGGTCATCGACGTGGAGGGCCGGCTGTCCGCCGCGGCCGACGACGACGGCGCCCGGACTCGCTGGACGGCGGTGCTGGATAAGCTCAACCGCCTGCGCCCCGAACGTCCGATGGACGCGGTGGTGCTGAGCGTCTCGGCCAGCACCCTGTTGTCGGACGACGCAGACCGGCGACGCCAGGCTGCAGAGACCTGCTACCGCCAGCTGTGGGAGTTGCAGAAGGCCTTCGAATTTTCGCTGCCGGTGTATCTGGTGGTGACCCAGTGCGATGCCATCGAGGGCTACGAGGCTTTCTGGTCCCGGCAGTCGGCAAGTCGGCGACGGCAGATCATGGGCTGGTCCAATCCCTACGGCCTGGCGCACGAGTTCGAACCGGGCTGGGCTGACGCCGCCTTCGACGAGCTGCGCGGCGCCCTGCAGGGCCTGCTGGTGCAGACTGCGGCAGGGCCTGAGCAATTGCCGGACTTCGATGAGTTCTTCCTCTTTCCGCAGCACTTCCAGGCGTTGCGCGCACCCTTGCGCGAGTTGCTCGGCTATGTGTTCCGGGCCGGTGCCTATCATGAAAACTTCGCCCTGCGCGGCCTCTATTTCACCGGTTGCCTGGCCGCCGCGGCCGAGAACAAGTCGCTGCCCGGCAGCTGCCAGGTGGATTTCGCCGACGGCCTGTTCAGCGACCGGATATTCGCCGAGCCCGGCCTGGCACGGCCCACCAACACCGGGGTGCTGTCCCGTAACCGGGTGATACGCCGGCTGCAGTTGGGGGCCGGCGCCCTGCTGCTGGGGTTGTTCGTCGCGCTGGCCGCCACGGCGCTGCGGCTGGACGGCCAGGTGGATGCCGCGGTCGCCGCGCTGAACCTGCTGGACAACCCGGAGCCCAGCAGCGACACCGGCTGCGTCGGGGCCCAGGTGGTCTACCCGCTGTTGGAGAAGATCGCTCACATCGACGTGGACCTGGTGTATCCCACCATCCCGGCATCCTGGTTCGATAACCGCATCAGCGAGGGCACTGCGGCCTTCGTCTCTGATGCCGCCTTCGAGGATGTATTCTTCCCCAGCCTGGCCTGTCAGTTGCTCAAGCGGGGTCAGGGCCTGCTGCAGGGGCCGCCGCCGGTCCCGAAGAACTCCATGGATCCGGCCCAGGCAAGCGCCGCGCAACGCGCTGCCCTGATGGCCTATGCCACGGACATCGCCGAGTTCGAGCGCAACCGGGCACGGCTCAAAACTATCTCGGCGCCGGCCGCCCGGGCCGATGCGCGGCGCCTGATGGGGGTGTTCGCCGAACTGGCCGGCTATGCCTACCAGCAGCCGCTGCCATCGGGCATCCGTCAAGCCCAGGGGCAACACCTGTCGGCCCTGGCCAAGGTGTCCTATACCGTGCCGGCGGCGCTGAGCGACGACTACGGGGTCCGCCTGAGCCGTCGCCTGGAAGCCGCCATGAAGGCCGCCCGGGATGTGCTGGAGGCGGACCTGGGCGCCGGCATCACCCTGATCCAGGGACTCGACAGCAGTGAAGGTGTGCCGGATGGCCGACAGCTGTCCGCCTGGCTGCGCTGGGTGCAGTCGGCGTGGCTGACCGGCGCCGCCGACCCCTGTGCCGCGACGGTGACCGAGTTGACGCCGCTGACCGATGGCCTGGTCCACGACCATGGTTATCCGGCCGGCCTGTCCCAGACAGTGGTCACGGTGTTTGGTCCGGCGACCTGTCAGCGGCCGGCCCTGGAGCGCCTGAGCGGTCTGCGCGCGGCGCCCTATGGCGCACTTTTCGAAAGCGACGGCACCGGTTATCGCATGATCCCGGCGCTGGTCGCGGAACTGCCCAGCCTGGCGGCACTGGCCGAGCTGCCCTATATGCAGCTGCCGGTCACCGAGGGATTCGAGTGCCGCCTGGCGTTGGCCGGCTGGCGCCCCGAGACGGTGGCCGAGGCCGCCCGCATGATGCGACAGTACCAGGCCTTCAGCCATGCCCAGCCGGGGGCGGGGGATGTCAGCCAGGGCCTGCCCATCTACCAGCAGGTGGCGCGGCGCAAGCTGCAGGCGGTGCTGGATCAATTGCTCACCCAGAGCCAGCGCAGCCAGCGCCTGGCCGACAGCGCTCAGCCGCTGTGGCTGAGCCCGCTGTCCGATGCCGAGGAACTGCTGGCCGGGCGCAGCCTGGATTTCTCCCGCGCGGTAGGCAACCTGATGTTCGTGCTCGGCCAGTACAGTGAGCTGGGCTTTGCCGCCAGTCGCGCGCACATCGCCGCCTGCGTGCAGGGCTTCGCCCGCGGCAGTCTGGACCGGCTAAACGACCTGGCCGATGCCAGCAGCCTGTACCTGCCGACACCCAACCCATCGCTGCCGGTGGAGCAGGGCAGTCAGCCCTACTTCGACCTGGGCGGCGCGGCCCAGGCCAAGGACTATCTGAAACGCCAGCTCGATCGCAGTCAGGTGCTGGTCGGGTATGCCGCGCCCTTCGTGCAGCTGTTGCGCAATACTGCCGCGGTGCGCGCCGCGCAGGCGCCGAACAATGCCAGCGCGGCGTTCTGGACCAAGACCATCGGCGAGATCAACGACTACATCCAGTACAAGCAGCCGGTCGGTCAGGTGGTGAACATCGAGCAGTTCATCGAACAGGTGGTGGCGCTGCTGGCGCCGACGAACTGCGCGGTGCTGCTGGCCGACTACAAGTCACCCGCCGGCGGCAACGACCTGTTCTCGCAGAAGCGCATCGCGCTGGAAAAGCGCGCGAACTGGTATTGCCATAATCATTCACAGGCGGTGGTGTGGGATCAGTACGACGGCTTTGCCACCCGTTTCAATCAGCAGTTGGCCGGGCGTTATCCTTTCGGGCCGATCGCGGCGCCGGATGCCAGCCTGCCGGCGGTGGCCAGTTTTCTGCGCGACTACCAGCAGCAGCGCCAGGCCCTGGCGGACAACCTGCAGGCGCTGCCCGAGGATCAGGGGTTGTCGATTCGACAGTTTGTCGATCGCCTAGATCGGCTGAGCGACTTTTTCGCCACCACCCTGGCCGCCGAGTCGGGCGCGCAGCAGCCCGTCGCCATCCGGGTGGGTTTTCGCTACCGGCCCGACCAGTCCAGCGGCGATGCCGACCTGGTGCGCTGGCGACTGCGCGTGGGCGAGCAGGTAGCCAACTATCCCAACGGGCCCGACACCCTTGCCTGGAAGCCGGGCGATGCCGTACGGCTGGAGCTGGACTGGGCCAATCTGGCCGGGGTCAAGCCGGCGCCGGACAAGACCCAGCCGGACCTGCAGGCACAGGGCCTGACCGCCAACTTCGTCGAGCAGGGTCCCTGGGCGTTGCTGCAGTTCATCGACCGGCATCGCAGCACTGCCGCCAAGCTTGTGGATGTGAGTGATCCGAACAAGCTGGTGCTGGGCTTCAGGGTGCCCCAGCAAGCCAGCGACAGCAGCACCGCCAAACCCGGCTTCACCCAGGTCTACGTGACGCTGTCGCTGACCAGTCTGGACGCCAAGACCGGCAAGCCGGTGACCCTGTCCTATCCACAGACCCGACCGCTGAGCGCGCCCACCATCTGGGGAGGAAACAGTGATGAATGACAACCTTCGGCAAGCGGCCGATATCTATTTCCAGGACGTTCACGGCGTCTCCTGGCAGGGCATGCTGGCGCCGGTGGCCGATAGTGCCCCGGCGGGCGACCCGCTGGCCGGAACCGCCTTCTACCAAACTCTGGCCGAGGCCCGACGCCAGGATGACGCAAGTCTGCCTCTGGGACCCTGGGCGCATGAGTTGAAACTGGCCGACTGGCCGCAGCTGGCCACGCTGACTGCCCAGGCGTTCGCCGAGCGCAGCAAGGATCTGCAGCTGGCGGTCTGGTTGCTGGAGGCGGAGATCCATCGTCACGGCTTTGCCGGTGTAGCGCCCTGCCTGTGTCTGATGGAGGGCCTGCTTGATGACTTCTGGGACGAGCTGTATCCCCAGCCCGATGGTGCGGATCAGGAGCATCGTGCCAATCTGATCGAGTGGGTCAATCAGCGTCTGCTGCCGACCCTGAGCCTGATCCCGCTGACCCGCACCGGCTGGGATCGCGGCGAGTTCGTCTGGGCCGACTGGCAGCGTGCCGGACGTATCGAACACCTGCGCCTGGTGGGCGGTGAGGGTGGTGTGGAGGGCGCCAGCCGTAGCGACCTGCTGGCCTCCCTGGCGGCAACCGCCACCGAGTCGCATCGCCTGACCCACGCCGAGCTGCAGCTGGCGGTACAGGCCGGCGAGTCTTTGCAGGCATGCATCGATCGTCGCTTCGGTGATCAGGCGCCAAGCCTGAGCGCCCTGGTCGGCCTGCTCGGCGACATCGCCGAGCTGATCGCTCAGGAGCTGGGGCGACGCAATGTCGGCACCACGGATACGGTAGAGACAGCCGTCGACCAGCTGCCTGCCGGTCCGCTGTCGCCGGCCACCGACGGTCCGGCCGCGTCACCGCTGGCCAGCCGCGCCCAAGCCTATGCGCGGCTGGCCGAGGTGGCCGAGCAGCTCATGCAACTCGAACCCCACAGCCCGGTGCCCTATCTGGTCCGCCGTGCCGTGCTGTGGGGACAGATGGACACCCGCGAGTTGTACGAGCAGGTGTTCGTGCGCCAGGGCGGGCAGTTGAACGTGTTCGAGCTGGTGGGCGCCAATCTGAACGATCCGGGCGAAGGGGGCGATTGAACATGCCGGTAACCAACCCAGACAGACCGGGAAGATCCGTATGAGCGCGCGTCTGCGGGACGAGACTACGGGTGTTGCGCCCACGCAGCCGGTCGTAGATCAGCCGCCGGCCTGCCTGGCGGAGGCCCTGGTGCTGGCACAGACCAGCGATTGGAGTGCTGCGAGCCTGCCGCCGCTGTTGGACCGACTGCCCGGCTGGGCCGGCCAGCTGATGGCACCGGACCGTGTCGCCTGGCAACAGGGCCTGCGACAGTTCTGGACACGCCATGGCTGGGGTCTGGCCATGGATCGCCAGTTGGCGATCTTCGACATGGCCTGCGACTGGGACGACTGGCCGCTGGTGATCGCCGTCGGCGAGGCACTGGACCAGCGCAGGGCGCTGACCGACAGCGCCATCATCCAGCTGGCCCGCGCCTATTGGCATATGGGCGAGAGCGAAGCGGCACTGACCCGACTGTATCCGCACCTGGTCACCGCGCCGCGCGATCTTGGTGCCTACGACTTGTATGACCGGATTCACGCCTGGTCGAGTCACTGCCATGCCGTCGGCCTGGACGATCGAACCGGCCTGCACGATAGCGACTTGCGCCTGGAGCCGCTAGGTGAGCAACACTTGCGCGACTTCGCCTGGCAGTACCAGGACCCGAGCATCGCCCGGTTGTGCTGCCTGCCGACCTTCGACAGCGCGCAGGACTGGCTGGACTGGCTGAGCGATACCTATGGCTACGGCGACCAGTTGCTGTTTGCCGTGCTGCATCGGCAATGGGGCTTCGTCGGCGTGGTCAGCCTGATCCTGCACCGTGGCGTGGGGTTCTTTTACTACTGGGTGGGTGCCGACTATCAGGGCCATGGCTTCGGCCCCGGGGCGGTGTCGCTGATGCTGCAACTGGCACGGACCGAGTACGGCATGCATGCCTGCTACGCCAAGGCATTCACGGATAACTATCCGTCGCGGCGCGGCCTGCAAAAGCTCGGCTTCGAGCCGATGGCCGTACGCCCTGCCCCACCGGATGACCGGGAGTGTTTCTACCGCCTGGGTGATGCGGTATCGGCTTCGCAGGGCATCGATGAATTGCGGCTGTTGTTGGTGGACATGGCGTCCGAGGTGTCGCTGTGCGATCTGTACGGTTTGTCATGAACGGCTCGGGCGTTGAGCTTGGGCGTGTGATGACCGTCAGGCGGCTTGTGGATGCGGTCGGTTCAACGGATTACTGGGCGTATAGGAGATCCTCATGAGTAACAAATCTGGGGGTGGTAAAGGGAGTGGGTCATACCGGCCATTTCCGTCCCTTACGGGATTCGTGGAAGGGGCAAAGAGTTACTTCACCGGTCGCTTACCGCCCCGGGTCCCATCCTACGCGCCGCAGCAGGAGGTCAAGGATGCCTTCACTATCGCCAAGGCGGAGGGTTTTTCCAAGCCACACGATCAGGCCAAGGTATATGGCCAACAGTTACCACCGCCCCAACAACAGAAGATGCAGGGCATGCACGATGATACTTTCGGCTTTGCCATTGGGATTGCTGCGAGTATGGCCACAACCGCCTTGGCGCTCAGGATGGGCCGGGGGCGGCTTCCCCAATATTCACGCCAACTGAAGGTGGCACAGTGGGCCAATACAGGGGTCGGGGTGAACAATTTTCTGTCACTGCCCAATACTTTGAATGAACGCGCCAAGAACGCAGATCCGGCCCTCCATACGCAGGTCAGCAGTGAGTTGCATGCCGAGGCCGAAGCGATCAGAAGCAAGAAACCCTAGCCAGATCTGGCAGGAACGCGCGATGAACAAGGTCCCGGTGGAGGTCGGGTTGCGCGGTCACAAGGGCAATCAAACCACGATGGCATGGCTATGCGCACGCGTCGTGCTGAACGTATTCAGCGAAGGCTTGAGTCGCGGGTGAACGGCCGGCAGTTTCCATTCATAACAGGAGCAAGTTGATGAGCGCATCCGGCAAAGGAGTGAAACGGCGTCGTGAGGATGCGGTGGCCAAGACCGATCTGGGAATAGTGCCGCACTATCGCGGCCCCGAGCCGTCGCCTAAACGTATGCGTGGCACCTATGCGCAGCAGAGCGGTGCCTTCAAGCAAACTCCGTTCGGACACCCCGTGGAGGTGGATCACGCGCTGCCCGATAGCCTGTTCCAGGGCATCGGACAGAGTCGTCGCCACGGGGTTGGTGCCAGTGTCTCGCGCAGCCTGCCCGCCTCGGCCATGAACAAGCTGCAGCATCGGCGGAAAAATACCACGGGTTCGGGGGATGTGGTGGAGCATCACCGTGCCTATTTGCTGCATGTCGCCCATGGTCGGGCGCCGATCGCGCGGCGGATGGATGCTGTCCAGGACCACTATGCCGCGGCCGCCGAGGTGGATGTACGCTCTGACATCGGTAGCCGCACCCTGTTTGGTGAGCCGTCGCTGCATGACCCGCGTCAGGTGCGCGCGAGCCAGGCGGGCACGGTACCCAAGGTGGATGTCCACTGGGGGTTGGAGCGACGTGCGGAATCGTTCAGTGCGATGACCGGGCAGGGATTGATCGGTCATGGCGGCTTCGCTCAACTCAGCTCCGTGGTGCATGAGCTGCATGGTCAGGTGGATAGTCTCTACAAGAAGAAAGGCTTATGAATATGCCCTTTCACGGTTTGACGAGGGCACCCATTCGTCGGTGTGCACAGCCTCGTGGCCGCCAGGCCTATCCGGCGTCATGGAGGGATGCGATATGAACCAGCCACGACGCGCCAAGCGCCATGCCTACCTGCCGGGCCTGGCGGCATTCGATCCCAGTCATCGCCGCGCCGCCACCATGGAGATGGGACACCAGGGGGCGAACAACGAGTTCCAGGCCGGGTCCATCTTCGTCGACACCCCAGAGGCGCAGGCCCATGTCATGGAGTCGTACAGCGTGCGGCACCAGGCAGTGTTGAGCCGGTTGCTGCAAGGCGGTATGGGCGACGTCCAGAAGCGCAAATTGCAACGTGAGTACCGCGGGCTGCGGTCGGCGATGCAGAACGTCTATGTCATCGACCCCAACGCGGTGGCCGGCAACAATCAGGACGCCGGCCCTGCGGACGTGCTGTTCGTCAAGGGCCACGGTAACCCGCGCAATCCCCACAGCATCAGCACCAAGGTCACGCCGGTGAGCCAGTCCCTGGAGCTGCAGCCGGGGGTGTTCGAACAACCCACCACACTACGGGTCAAACGCGGCTTCAAGGTGACCCACACGGCCCAGGAGGTGGCGCGTTCGGTGCACCGCATCGCCGCCGCGGTGGACAGCCCGGGGCTGGACGTGCGCATCACCTCCTGTGGCAGTGGCGGCACCGTGTCCCGGGACGAGGTCGCCGTACATGCGCGGGACCTGACTCAGACCTTTGCCGGCCAGGTGTCCCACCACCTGGACCAGTTCCAGGCCGATGCGCGGGTGCAGGTCAGCGGCTACCAGGGGGACAGCAACTCCAGCCTGCCGCGTAACCAGGCGGGCGATGGCTTCGTTACCTCCATCAAGCAGCGACCCGGCAACATCCCGCATCCCGAGCGTTTCTTCAATGCCATGGATCGGCAGCAGGCCAAGCTCGGCCCGCTGAACCTGGCCACCAGGCAACGGGAGCGTCCGTTGCGTGACCTGCAAGTGGGGCAACAGGTCCGGCAACAGTTCCCGGCGCCGATCATGCCGCCGGTTTCCCAGGCACTGGGCCAGCGGGTGCAGGCGGTCACGCGGATCACCGTAGGCACCGACCAGGAAATGCAGATGGTCGCCACAGGATCACGCGCAGCGGCGCGGGTGACGGTGCCGCGACAGTAGCCACCGGCGTCATCGAATCGATCAACCCAGGAAAGGAGCGACCATGGACAGGAGAAGGATGGCCAGCGCGGCGGCCGTGATGACCGCGCATCTGGGGGCGAATACCACGGAGCTTCGCCAGGACGTCAACCGGGTGGCCAGGGTCGGCAGGCCCGGCGGGCTGACACCGGTAGCGGCCGATGTGGTGGCGTCGCATGCCATCGCCACCCACTATGTCACTGCGCAGCGCTTTCAACAGGCTGCCGATCACAATGTCCCACAGGCGGCCGGCGCGCCATCGGGGATGGCGATGGCCAGGGAGTGGGGGAGCGGGGTGGCCGGTACCGGTCGCAATCTGCCGATGCTCCGGCTGCCCCGTGAGGGCGCCATGCATACCGCCGGTGCCAACCAGTCACGCTTCGTGTCACTGACGGACAACCCAACGCGACTGCACAACACCACCGACCCGGGGGCGGCACAGATCACCCGCGGCGCTGCGGAGTTGCACACCTATCGGATACCGCGCCATCTGGTGCGGGACCCTCAGCGACTGAGTCGGGACATCGACCTGTCGCGGCGCACCGCGGTGGCACGCGGCACATTGCCGCCCACCGGATTTTCGCTGGCCAGCAACGGCTATCGGCCGGGTGATGCCGGCCTGCAGGACTGGCTCGCCGGCGTGCCCACCCAGGAGGGCGAGGTGCTCTACATGGGCAATGACCTGACGCGCTATCGCGTGCGTGCGCAGACGAATCCGTATCAGGAAGAGACATGAACGACAGCGGCGCCATCACACAGGGGGCGGTCTATGAGCAGTGGCAAGAGAGCCAGCATCAGTAAAGGCACGGGCGGCCTGCCGAGCGTGGCGCCGCCATCCAGGCCCAACCCGGCCATCGCCCGCTTGCGCGCTCAGGCCGGGGCGGACACCGCGCTCAGGCAGACCGGGATGGAGCCGAACGAACTTGGCCGGGTGCGTGCCCTGTCCAGGGCAGCGGCCGACGCCTATGCCGATACCCGGGTCTACCACGGCAGTCATCACTTGGGCGAGCCGAACATCCTGCAGCAGGGGCTGGTGCCCCAGGGCGGCCCGGCCATGTCCGACATCATCGGCGACAACACCCGCTCGCAGGGGCATGTGTTCTTCACCCACGACAAGGGCCAGGCGGGCTATTACGCGGCCACGTCGGCGGGCATCCTGGGCGAGCGGCGCAAGCTGGAGCTGAGCCGCGCGATGAAGGCGGCCACCTTCGGCACCCCGGCCTACGACCAGCTGGAGGATGCCTACGTGGATGCGATGGGCAATCCGCCGCGCCCGACCATCATGCGCGCGATCCTGCCGCCGCAGGTGCAGCGTCGGGCGATCCCGGACGACAAGGGCGACGAGGCCGTCGATCGCATGTTGCCCGCGGTCATCCCGCCCAGCCACATGCTGCCTGGCCATGAGCGGCCGGACTTCGAGCCATCGCCACTGAGCGGCGCGGTGGACGTGTTCCAGCACGCCATGCGCGGCCAGATGCGCGGTACCACCCGCTCCGAGGCGACGGCCATGCTGGGCAGGCAGCGGCGGATGTCCATCGGCGGCGATGAACCGGTCATCGAGGCAGGCAAGCCCGCGGCCAAGGAACATGTGGACAGGTTCAGGTATTCGAACCAGTAGCCCTGCCGCTAGGTGACAGGTGTTGCCGGCCGCTCAGTGGCGGCCGTGCAGGTTGCGTGGCTCGGGTGTGGCGCTCAGTCCGGTGGCAGCCGCCGCGGCGAGGCGGGCGCGGGTCTCCGCCGGCAGGCCCGGGTGGTCGGGCCCGAGGTGCAGTCGCTGCTTGAGACCAGGCTCGAGATCGCGCCGTGAGCCGACCAGCGGCCCCGGCTCGCCATCCAGTGCGGCACGGACCTGCGGGTTGACCTGATAGGACAGGATGGTCTGGGTACGCTGCGGCAGGGGCAGGTCGATGGTGGCCGGTTCGCTCCGGCGCGGCGACTGGGTGGCCTGGCCCCATTGGATGGGGATGCGGGCGCGGCGGTCGGTATCTTCCGGATAGGCGACGCCGAGCACCGGGCGGGGCTGGTCACCCAGCTTCACCAGGCTGAGCAGGTGGCGGTTGTAGCGCAGGCCGAGATGGAAGGGCAGGGACATGGGGTGATCCGGATACCGGGTTGATCCGAGTATGGTCGGTGCCACCGGCAGGCACAAGGCGAGGGCGGACATGGCGCGGGTATATCAGACCTACAACATGGGCGAGGCCCAAGTGATCGCCGCGCTGGTGGATCAGCCGGGCGAGGCGGACCTGTGCGTTCACCGGGTGGGCAGTTGGGGCCTGGCCAGCGGCGATGCGCATTGGTTTATTACCCGGGACAAGCAGGACGCGACCGTTTACGTCTATTTCGGTAGCCGTGGCCAGGCGCGGGTGCGGGTGTGTTTCGTCGACACCTACAGCCAAGCCGGCTGGCGCGGTCCGCATCCCCTGCGCGGGGGCTTCGGTTAGCCGTCGGCCGGCGGCTTGGCCGGCTTGGGGGGCGGCAGCAGTAGCAGCGACGGGGTATAGCCCAGTTGCAGGCCACGCCGGATCGCCAGTTGCTGGCGTTCGGCCTCTTCGAGCTTGGCATAGGGTCCGGCGGCCAGCAGGGCCCACTGGGCCTGGTTGGGATCGCTGATGGTCAGCACCACGCCGGGCTGGCCCAGGGCCTGCAGTTGCGCCAGCGGTGCCTCGGCCTGGGTCTTGTCCACATACAGTCCGATCTGTAGACCGAACCGGGCCTTGGCGGGCAGCACATTGGGCAGGGTTAGGCTAGCGTAGGTGATCGGCTTTGCGGTCTTCTTATCCGCTTCACCCGCCGCTGGGGTCTGATCGGTCTGTTCCGCGGCCGGCGTAGCGCCGTCGCCGCTGGATGTGATGGCCGCGGGCTGCGTGGCCGTCGGGTCGAGGGGCGTCGTCGGCTTGCCGGGTAAGAGCGCGCCGGCCAGAAAGGCCAGGGCGGTGGCGATGAGCACCAGCAGAATGAGACCGAATTTGGCAAGCATGACTTATTATTGTCCATCCGACGCCCCAGGGTCCCCATCCCATCGTGGGCAACGGATTGTTTTCCGGGGGGGGGGGTGGAAAACCAACAGAGAACAAACTATACTCGCTGCCAATCACAGCCAGACAGCCAGATCACACCGGGGGAGACGATGGACGACAACCGTAAAAAGGCCTTGGCCGCCGCACTAGGCCAGATCGAGAAACAGTTCGGCAAGGGCTCGGTCATGCGCATGGGCGATGGCACGGCCATCCGCAATATCGAGGCCATCTCCACCGGTTCGCTGGGCCTGGATATCGCGCTGGGCATCGGCGGGGTGCCCAAGGGCCGGGTGGTGGAGATCTACGGGCCCGAGTCGTCGGGCAAGACCACCATGACCCTGCAGATCATCGCCGAGGCCCAGAAGGCCGGCGGCACCTGCGCCTTCGTGGACGCCGAGCACGCCCTGGACCCCGGTTATGCCGAGAAGCTGGGCGTCAACACCGACGACCTGCTGGTGTCCCAGCCGGACACCGGCGAGCAGGCCCTGGAGATCACCGACATGCTGGTGCGCTCCGGCGCCCTGGACGTGGTGGTGGTGGACTCGGTCGCGGCGCTGACCCCCAAGGCCGAGATCGAGGGCGACATGGGCGATTCCCACGTCGGCCTGCAGGCCCGCCTGATGTCTCAGGCGCTGCGCAAGCTGACCGGCAACATCAAGCGCTCCAACTGCACCGTCATCTTCATCAACCAGATCCGCATGAAGATCGGCGTCATGTTCGGCAGCCCCGAGACCACCACCGGTGGCAACGCCCTCAAGTTCTATGCCTCGGTGCGCCTGGATATCCGTCGCATTGGCGCCATCAAGAAGGGCGACGAGGTGATCGGCAACGAGACCCGCGTCAAGGTGGTCAAGAACAAGGTCGCGCCGCCCTTCAAGCAGGCGGAATTCGAGATCCTCTATGGCGAGGGCGTCTCCAAGGAAGGCGAGCTGATCGACTGGGGTTCCAAGCTGAACATCGTCGACAAGTCCGGCGCCTGGTACAGCTACAACGGTGACCGCATCGGCCAGGGCAAGGAGAATGTCCGCCAGTTCCTGCGCGACAACCCGGCCATCGCGGCCGACATCGAGGCGCGCATCCGCGCCGAGGTGATGCCCAAGCCCATCCCCGAGTCAGCCGCCGAGGACCGTGGTGAGCTGGCGGCGGAGGCCGAGGCCTGAGCGGCCGATCCCTGAGCGGGGACCTGCCTTTCGGCGATGAAACGCCGGGGCAGGTGACGGGCGATGAGCCGGACCCGCGGATCGCCGCCGAGGTGGCGGCGGTGCGGTTGCTGGGCAGCCGCGAACACACCCGCGCCGAACTGACCCGCAAGCTGGCCGATCGCGGCCATGAAGCGGCGTTGGTCACGGCGGTGCTCGACGACCTGGGCCAGCGCGGCCTGCAGTCGGATGAACGCTATACCGAGCAATACATTGAACTGCGCAGCCGCAAGGGCTACGGCCCGTTGCGCATTCGTGCCGAACTGGCCGAAAAGGGCATCTCCGAAACCATGATCCAGGACTGGCTCGATCCCCGTGATCCGGCCTGGCGCGATGGCATGCGCGAGGTGGCCCGGGCCAAGTTCGGGGCCCATCCCCCCGCCGATCGCAAGGAAATGGCGCGCCGTGCCCGATTCCTTGAGTATCGGGGTTTTTACCAGGATCATATCCGCCGACTGTTGCTGGACGAGTGACAGCGGCCGGCATCCCGCATACCATTTGCGCCTTTCTCCAGCTTTCAGCCTTATTTCGATGAAGACCAGCGCAGAACTCCGCCAGGCCTTTCTGGACTATTTCGCCGGTAAGGGCCACACCATCGTGGACTCCAGCCCCCTGGTGCCGGGTAACGACCCGACCCTGCTGTTCACCAATGCCGGCATGGTGCAGTTCAAGGACGTATTCACCGGTCGTGAAAAACGCAGCTACACCCGCGCCACCAGTTCCCAGCGCTGCGTGCGTGCCGGCGGCAAGCACAACGACCTGGAAAACGTCGGCTACACCGCGCGCCATCACACCTTCTTCGAGATGCTGGGCAACTTCAGCTTCGGCGACTACTTCAAGCGCGAGGCCATCGCCTACGCCTGGGAGTTCCTCACCCAGACGCTGGGCCTGCCGGCCGAGAAGCTGTGGGTCACCGTCTACGAAGAGGACGACGAGGCCGCCGACATCTGGCTGAAGGAGATGGGCATCGATCCCGCGCGCTTCACCCGCATCGGCGACAAGCCCGGCGGCAGGAAGCACGAGAGCGACAACTTCTGGTCGATGGGCGATACCGGCCCGTGCGGCCCCTGCACCGAGATCTTCTACGACCACGGCGCCGACATCTGGGGTGGCCCGCCCGGCTCCCCGGAAGAGGACGGCGACCGCTACATCGAGATCTGGAACCTGGTATTCATGCAGTTCAACCGCGACGCGGACGGCAACATGACGCCGCTGCCCAAACCGTCGGTGGATACCGGCATGGGCCTGGAGCGTCTGGCCGCGGTGATGCAGGGCGTGCACTCCAACTACGAGATCGACCTGTTCCAGGGGCTGATCAAGGCCGCGGCCGCCGCCACCGGCGCCACCGACCTGAACAGCAAGTCGCTGCGGGTCATCGCCGACCACATCCGTTCGGCCGCCTTCCTGATCGTCGACGGCGTGATGCCCGGCAACGAGGGACGCGGCTACGTGCTGCGCCGCATCATGCGTCGCGCCATCCGTCACGGTTACCAGCTGGGCTGCAAGCAGCCGTTCTTCCACCAGTTGGTGGAAGCCCTGGACGCCGAGATGGGCGATGCCTATCCGGAACTGCGCGCCGCCAAGGTGCAGGTGGTCCGGGTCATCAAGCTGGAAGAGGAACGCTTTGCCGAGACCATCGAGCAGGGCATGCGCATCCTGGACGAGGCCATCAGCGGTCTGACCGACAAGGTCATCCCCGGTGAGGTGGTGTTCAAGCTGTACGACACTTATGGATTTCCGGCCGACCTGACCGCCGACATCGCCCGCGAACGCGAGCTGTCACTGGACATGGCCGGTTTCGAGCAGGCCATGGAGGCCCAGCGCGAACGCGCCCGCGCCGCCAGCCAGTTCGGCACCGAGCAGTCGGTGACCGGCATGCAGCTGGAAGGCGACACCGACTTCACCGGTTACGAGCGCCTCGGCGACCAGGCCACCGTCATCGCCCTGTTCAAGGGCGGCGAGTCGGCGGACATGCTGGCTGCCGGCGACGACGGCCTGGTGATCCTGGATCGCACGCCGTTCTACGCCGAATCCGGCGGCCAGGCCGGTGACACCGGCCAGCTGGCCGTGGGCAGCGATGTCAGCTTCGTGGTGCGAGACACCAAGAAGCAGGGCGGCGGCGTGTTCGGCCATGTGGGCCAGGTCGCCAACGGCGAACTGCACGTCGGCGATACCGTGACTGCCCAGGTCGACAGCGACAAGCGTCTGGCTACCGCGCTGAACCATTCCGCCACGCACCTGTTGCATGCGGCACTGCGTCAGGTGCTGGGCACCCACGTGGGTCAGAAGGGCTCGCTGGTGGATGCCGAGCGGCTGCGCTTCGACTTCTCCCACTTCGAGCCGGTTACCCGCGAGCAACTGGTGGAGATCGAACGCCTGGTCAACGCCCAGATCCGCGACAACAACGTGGTCGAGACCCGCATCATGGCCATCGAGGACGCCAAGGCGTCCGGCGCCATGGCGCTGTTCGGCGAGAAGTACGACGACCAGGTGCGGGTGCTGCGCATGGGCGACTTCTCCACCGAGCTGTGCGGCGGCACCCACGTCAAGGCCACCGGCGACATCGGCCTGTTCAAGATCACCGCCGAGACCGGCATCGCTTCGGGCGTGCGGCGTATCGAGGCGGTCACCGGCGACCACGCCGTCGCCTGGGTCGAGGCCGACGAGGACCGCCTGGCACGGGTCGCCGGCATGGTCAACGCCAGCCGTGACGATCTGGACGACAAGGTGGCCAAGCTTATCGAGCGGAACAAGAAACTGGAAAAAGAGCTGGAGCAGCTGAAGTCGAAGCTGGCCTCCGCCGCCGGTTCCGATCTGGCCGCCCAGGCCCAGGACGTCAACGGCACCCAGGTGCTGGTGGCCAACCTGGAAGGCGCCGATCCCAAGTCGCTGCGCGACACCATGGACCAGCTGAAGAACAAGCTGGGCAGCGGCGTGATCCTGCTGGCCACCGTGGCCGGCGACAAGGTCAGCCTGGTGGCTGGGGTCACCGCCGACCGCACCGACAAGGTGAAGGCCGGCGACCTGGTGAAGATGGTCGCCGAACAGGTCGGCGGCAAGGGCGGTGGCCGTCCGGATATGGCCCAGGCCGGTGGCAATGACCCGGCGGCCCTGCCGGCGGCGCTGGACTCGGTGGTGCCCTGGCTCGGCGAGCGCCTGTGAGCGGCTGGCTTTAACCCCCGAGATCATTGGTGTCTAATGAGCCCCGCCCGCGGCCCGGCCGATTGCCGGGCCGTTTCTATTTTGACGAGAACCTGATTCGATCATGGCCCTGATAGTCCAGAAATACGGTGGCACCTCGGTGGGCACCGTCGAGCGCATCCAGAACGTCGCCCGCAAGGTCCAGAAATGGCGCGAGCGCGGCAACGACGTGGTGGTGGTGGTGTCCGCCATGTCCGGCGAGACCAACCGCCTGATCGGTCTGGCCAGCCAGATCAGCGCCAACCCGAGTGCCCGCGAGATGGACGTGCTGGTGTCCACCGGTGAACAGGTCACCATCGCCCTGCTGGCCATGGCCCTGCAGGAGATCGGCTGTGACGCCCGCTCCTACACCGGCAGCCAGGTGCGCATCTCCACCGACAGCGCCCACTCCAAGGCCCGCATCACCGACATCGACGATGTCCGCGTGCGCGCCGACCTGGAGGCTGGGCGCGTGGTGGTGGTGGCCGGTTTCCAGGGCGTGGACGAGCACGGCAACATCACCACCCTGGGGCGTGGCGGTTCAGACACCACCGCGGTGGCGATGGCCGCCGCGCTCAAGGCCGACGAGTGCCAGATCTACACCGACGTGGACGGCGTCTACACCACCGACCCCCGCGTCGAGCCCAAGGCGCGCAAGCTGGACCGCATCACCTTCGAGGAGATGCTGGAGATGGCCAGCCTGGGTTCCAAGGTGCTGCAGATCCGCTCGGTAGAGTTCGCCGGCAAATACAATGTTCCCTTGCGGGTGCTGTCCAGCTTCGAAGAGGAAGGCGAGGGCACCCTGATTACCCTGGAGGAAGAAGGCGTGGAAGCGGCAAAGATCTCCGGCATCGCGTTCAACCGCGACGAGGCCAAGCTGACCATTCGTGGCGTGCCCGATCAGCCTGGCGCGGCCTACAAGATCCTCGGCCCCATCGGCGAGGCCAATGTCGAAGTCGACATGATCGTGCAGAACATCGCCAAGGACGACACCACCGATTTCACCTTTACCGTGCACCGCAACGACTACAAGAAGGCCCTGGGCCTGCTGCAGAAGATCGCTGCCGAGTTGGGTGCCCGTGAGGTGGAGAGCACCGACGATATCGTCAAGATCTCGCTGGTGGGTGTCGGCATGCGTTCCCACGCGGGAATTGCGGGCGACATGTTCGGTGCCTTGGCCAAGGAAGGCATCAACATCCAGATGATTTCCACCTCGGAAATAAAGATTTCTGTGGTGGTGGACGAAAAATACCTGGAACTCGGCGTGCGCAGCCTGCACAAGGCCTTTGGTCTTGATCAGGAACCAAACAACTGAAGTCGAAGTCTCTCTTCAGGGCGTTGCGGCGAACCTGTTACAATCCCGGGGCCCCGCCAAAAACTAGATAACGGGGCTTCTTCATTCGCTTGGTTGGCCGCGGCTAGGTGCCAGATGTTGTACGGGTAGGAGGCCCAGTCTGGTGCCGATGCTGCATTACAGGGAGTATGAATCATGTTGATTCTGACTCGTCGGGTCGGTGAGACCCTGATGATTGGTGATGAAGTAACTGTCACCGTGCTGGGAGTGAAGGGCAATCAGGTCCGCATTGGTGTTAACGCACCGCGTGATGTGACTGTTCATCGAGAAGAGATCTATGAGCGCATCAAGCGCGAACATGCCGACGAAACCGCCGGTTGATCTCGCCGGGCCCGCGCAAGCGGGCCCTCTGCTTTTTGGGGTGCGAATATTGGCCTGGGACTGTGGCTTTCTGGAGCAAAAACGCATAGAATCGCAGCCCGCGTTTGACGGCAGCTAAGGCTGGTCAGACGTACCGGAGAGCTGGCCGAGTGGCTGAAGGCGCACCCCTGCTAAGGGTGTATGGGGGAAACTCCATCGAGGGTTCGAATCCCTCGCTCTCCGCCATGTACTTCCCGCATTGACAAGATGCGGCTGAATGCGCAAAATGCGCGCCTTCTTAAAGCGCCCGTAGCTCAGTTGGATAGAGTACCTGGCTACGAACCAGGTGGTCGGAGGTTCGAATCCTTCCGGGCGCACCATACAAACAAAAAGGGCCCACCGAAAGGTGGGCCCTTTTTGTTTGTTCGGTATGTTTTCGATGATTCGAACCTCCGACTTCAACTAGGCGGGTTCGACGAGGACCGGAGGTCCGAAGCACGAGCCCGCAGGGCGAGTCATCCTTCCGGGCACATAGCAACGCCTCCGGCGTTTCATCAGGTACTTCCTGAACTTGCTAGGCTCGTTCCGCTCGCGCACAATATATAAAGACCAAGGGGGTTGCCGTCAGGCAACCCCTTTTTGTTTGCGCACCCGGCAGGAGGCAAGCCTCCGACATCATCAGGTTTTGGTGCGACCAGGACCGGAGGTCAGTAGCGAGAGTCATTGTTGCTCACCCCGTCCCTATCCGGCTGAGACAGGCGGGGTAGCACGCGCTAGCCGGTAGCTGTCCCTTACCCTCCATTCCGCACTTCCCCGGTTCGAATCACATGAGGAAGCCAGTAGGCAGTAACGCCAGGCCCTCGTTGGCCGCTTGCTTGTGGCAACCCTGGAGGTTTGCTTTATCGCTTATTCCCATTGGTCGTCAGCGCGAGTTTTCAAGATCGATGTCGGCGGGTAATGGTGTCAGCGGGGTGTGATGAAAGGGCGTCGGGTGGTGTAAAGAGTCGGGTGTTTATCCGTCCGAAAATGTCAGTATTTTTTACAATTAGGGTCAGTCCTACATCTGATCAGGATATAACCCTATGGGAACTCGGCGGATTCTCGGGCTGGCGTGAAAATTGCGTGACGAGGTTCACATATACAAAAAATAAATTGAGTCCGGGCCGCGCGCAGGCTCAGACCGACTGAGATCGAAAGGAAGGGGTCAGCCATGTTCGTCGAAAGTAACAAGCAGGAATTCCGTTTTCGCACCGTCAAGCGCAACAAGCGCGAGATGTCGGTCTGCGCCCGGGTGGTGTTTGGCACGGTGCTGATGACCATGGTTGCAGCGACGCCGGTACTGGCGGCGCCGACCGGCGGCAGTGTTCAAAGGGGATCAGCGAATATCGCCGGACAAGGTACGGATAGTACGGTCATCACTCAATACAGTCCCCGGGTAGATATCACCTGGGGGAGCTTCGATACCGGCAGTACGCAATCCGTGACCTTCGACCAGTACCATGGTGGCAGCGCGGTGGCGATCAACCGCGTCACCGGAGGTACGCGTACCCAGTTCGATGGCATGCTCAACGCGCAAGGTCAGGTCATCATCATCAATAACCAAGGCATCACGTTCGGGAAGACATCACAAGTCAACGTGGGCGCGCTCATGGCGACAACGGCCGAGCCTCTGGGCTTGGATGATTTCGTGGGCAATGGCTGGAATGGAGGAAATTCGCTGTCCTTCGCAGGAAATTCCACAGCCAGCGTCATCAACTATGGTGACGTCTTCGCCAATGGCGGTCAGGGCGTGACATTGGCACTTCGGGATGAGGCTGGTGTGGGTGGCTTCGTTGTCCTCGCCGCCGCGCACGTAGTCAACGAAGGCACTATTCAGGCCAATGCCGGGATATCAGTCGACGGTGCCGAAGGCGGTGGGGGTAGCTACCACGAAGGCCACGTCGAATTGGTTTCCACGCAGGACTTCAGCCTGAACAAGGATCAGCGCGGCGACGGGCTGGTCAACCTGAGCAGCACACCAGAGTCCAAGGTTGGCGACGGGGTCGTGACCAACACCGGTACCCTGCGTTCCCGCTCCGGCAACGTCTACCTGCGTGCCAACATGGCTCAGGCCAGCATAGTGGATGCCACCGTCAACATGGACGGCATCGTGGATGCGGATGCGCTGGGCAGTACGCCGTGGAACGGCGGCACCATCCTGGTGACCTCCACCACCGACATCAAGTTCGACGACTTCAATGGCGATGGTGTCGGTGCCGACATCCATGCCATCGGTGGCTATGCGGCCTCTGCCACCTTTATCGCGGCCGACAATATCGAAAGCGTCGACGGCAGCCCGGCAGTGAACATCGACGTGGAAGCCGGCTACGGCTATTACGGCGACGCCTCCGTGCGGATGGTGGCCGGCGATGACATCACCTTGAACGCCAAAATCACCGTCAAGGCCGATGCACTGAATGAGAGCGACAGTTCTGCTGAAGCTTATGCCCAACTGGATATCCAGTCCGGCAACGAGGGTACCTTCGAAGATCCGCTGCCCGACAGCGGCGATCTGACCCTCAATGGTAATGTGACCGTCGCGGCCACGGCCACCTCGGACGGCTCCACCGATGAGGAATACGGTGCCATCGCCCGGGCGCAGGCCAATCTGGATGCTGGTGGCTCGGTCACCGTCAATACCGGTGGCGAAACCGTCGCGGTGACCGCTAGGGCCACTGCTCTGGATGAGGGCGATGCGGAGGCGGACGCCCAGCTGAACATCGGTACCCATGCCGGCGGTCCGGTGAACAGCATCGTGTTCAACGGCCCGGCGGAAGTGACCGCTGATGCCACCGCCAGCGACTTCGGCGACTCGGCCGATGCCACCGCCCTGTTCGTGCTGACGACCGATGCTGATGGTGACGAAGATTACGTAGCGGACGGCTCGCTGACCCTCAACGGCGATGCCACGGTGAAAGCCACAGCCACCGCGGTCGACGAATCGAATGCCTCCGCCGACCTGTGGGTGGCCACCCGCGCCATCAATGGCTATACCGAAGACAGTGACACGGCCTCAGCCGACGGTTCGGTGACCATCATCGGCAACCCCACGGTGACCGCAACCTCAACAAGCACGGATGTTTATTCGAACTCCGATGCCCAAGCTGATGCCGGTCTCCATATTGCCTCCATCGAAGTTTCCGGTGAGGGTTACGCAGACGGTGGTGTCGACGGCTCGGTAACCATCACCGGAAACGGCACCGTAGAGGCCCGCGCTGACGGTGGCGAGGCTGCAAGTGCCGATGCCGTCTACGAGTTCGGTAGCGAGCTCGCTTACGCTGGATCTGTACCCGAGCGGTTGCAGAACGACAACCGCGTCAGCGGTATCCAGATCGACGGCCATGAAGGCGACACCAACGGCTCCATCAACGTGACCGGCAACTCCACCGTGATCGCGGACGCCAAGATCAGTAACGAAGCGGATCGCTACGGCCGATATATGCGTGCCTATGCATTCTTCGGCCTGAGATCCTACTCCCACCCATACACCAACCTCAATTCATTCGTGAATGCCTTGAGCGGCCAGCTGGATGGTTCCATCAACATCACTGGCGACATCCGCGTGACCGCGAAAACCTTGACCGATTTCGGCATGGTCGAGGGCAGCCCGGCAGAGGGTTATCTGTCGGATGGGGCAGAGAGCAATGCCGTCATAGAGTTCTATGGCCGCGGGTTCAACGAGGCTGCTGAGGGCGTGGTGGACGCCTCCGTGAACATCATGGGCCTGAGTGAAGCAACCGCTATCAACAACGTGTTGGGTAATGTCGGCTATTCCTCCTACAGCAACGCGTATGTCGGGCTGATGGAAGAGTTCAGCGCACATCAGGGCGGTAGCGGCCACGTCGACATGTCCCTGAATGTCGACGGCCCGGTACGGGCGACGGCTAAGAACACCACCAGTGGCAGTTCCGGCTACGGCGCGGCATTCGCTGAGATCTACACCGGAAGCAACGCGGTTTTCTCTAAAAACGGCACCGTGGACCAGTCGATCACGGTAGGTGAGCTTGCCAGCCTGGCCGAACTGAGTGTCGGCGGAGACCTCTACGAAGGCAATGTCTATTCCGGCGTATGGCTGGGCGAAGACAACCTGGTAGACGCCATCGGTACGGATTTTGAACTGGAGCCCGGCGACACAGTGGTGGATGCCTCGGTGACCACCAACGGTGCTGTCAGCGCCAACGCCAAGGGCACCGTGGCCGGCGATATCATCAATGTCGATACCCTGGTGGTGGACGCAGCCGTCGTGGTGCGTGGTACCGGCTACTACGATGGCGGCTACGACAGCGATATTTATTACGGCGGCGCGTTTTACGCTTATCACCCGGACGGCGTGCTCGATGTCTCCGTCAGCATCAACGACGATGTGACTGCCAAGGCCGAAGGCAGCGCCGCCAGTGGACACATCGAGTCCGCATCCTTGATCGATATCGGTAATGCCTACTGGGCGGGCCATTATGGCGGCGGTTTCATCGACGCCACTATCGCCATCAGTGGCAATACCGAATCCATCGCCATGGCGAGCCTGAGCGAGGGTGACGGTGGGCTGGCGGTCTTCGCCGAAACCGAGATTGGCCACGATGGATACTATGGCGGTGGGTTCTTTGGCGACGGTATTGCCGTCGACGATGCCATCAGCCTGTCCGGCACAACCCTGGTGCGCGCCGACGGCAAGATCCTCGGCAGCGGTAGCGGTGAGGACGATGCCGGTGTGTTGGCAGTTGCCGGTTTGCTTGTGCGGACCATCGGGCCGATCGCCGATGAAGACGCCGTTAGCACCGGTGCCATCGAGGTCGGCGCCGTCACGGTGGAATCCATCGCCGACAATCGCAGCGTCGGTGGTGGGGGCTATGTTGCCCCCGGTAAGGCGTTGGCTGATTCGTCCGCTGCCATCATCGGCAGTGGCCAGGTGGATGTGAGCGGCACGGTCAAGGTCGCTGCCAATGCCGATGCCGTTGATGCCATGTACGGCTCCTCCGACAGCGGCGTTAACGCCAATGCTTGGTTGAACGTAGCGGCGGGTGCGGCAGAGGACAAGGTCGCCGACCTGAATATCACCGGCTCCCGTATCCAGGTGTCTGCAGACGCCAGCCTGACCGGTGAGGGCGGGAGTGGCAGTGGCAGCGGCAGCGCTGGTGGTGTCAGCGCCAATGCCAACGCTGTACTGATGGCGTCCAACGAGGTCAATATCGGCAGCAGCGGACGCACGACCGACACCGAGGTCACTGCCAACGCCAGCTCAGCCCAGGGGTACTATTACGACGGTGCCATGGCGTACGCCCAGCTCAATGTCATAGCAGGCGCCAGGGGCTTTGGCTTCCTCGATCCCATCCGCATCAGCGGTCCCATCGGTCTGGATTCGGACCTGTCCTACTTGCCTGAGATGTTCGCGAGCTACTTCTGGCGGGAGGGGGACGCATTGCGTCACGCCGACCTGAACTACGTGGGCGACATCACGGTCCTGGCCAACGCCGACGCCACGGAAAACTACGAGAGCACTGCCTATGCCGGTGCCTTGTCCCTGGCCGTGCTGCTGGCCGGTGACGATGTGAACATCGACACCGACCCGGTCAAGGTGATCGCAAATGCCGACATCGTCGACGACCCGGAGGCCATCTATTCCAGCACGGAGGCCGAAGCGGCAGCCGGGCTGCTGGTGCTGGCGGGTCTGAATGGTTTCGACGAGACCGTCGACCCTGCAGATGTCATCGGCAACATCAGCATCCGCGGTGACATGTCCTCCCAGGCGCACGCCAACGATCCCAATGCAGTGCCGTTCACTGATCAGCCGGAGCAGACCTTGAATGGCAATGGAGGTCATTCGGAAGCCGCCTACGCGCTGACCGCCCTGATTCCGGAAGTGGATGTCTACGAGGGTACGGAGGTGCTCGGCAGCCTAACCATACGTGGGCGTGACCCGCTGGCCCGGGCCGATACCAATCCGGTGCCGGACGGCAACCTGGCGCTGGTCCAGCAGCGCACCAGTGCCGGCGCTGCATGCTGGGATGGTGTATGTGATGGTGGTCCAATACCGGAGGATCCGTTAGCGGCTCTTGAGTTCATGTACGGTGTGCCTGATCTTGAAGAGTGGGATACGAGCTTGTCCGTCGCCGGCCTGATCCTGGCCGGTAATCCCATCAACATTGGGCCGAAGGCTGTGCTTCCGAATATTACCGACCGGGTCGTCAACAACAATGCGCCGAACCCGGCATTGCCGGGCAGCCGCGGCCTGCGCTTTGACCAGTTCGGCAACATGATCCCGGCCGATTCGCTGGCCGAGGGCGCCCTGCCGCCGATACCGCCCGGCTTTGGCAGCACCACCCCGCTGCTGGCCGGTGACCCCACTGCACTATTGGCGCCCACCGCTGCCGGTCCTGGCGAAAGTGATGACGACTTCTGCAGCCAGCTGGTGAGCGGTGCCTGCGAGCAGCAGTCAGGTGGTGAGGGCGGCAATCCGCTGTAAACCACTGAACGTGGCAATGCTGTGACTGATCCCGGCCGGCGCAAGAACGGCCGGGATCGCATTCAAAAAAAATATGAAGTTCAGGGGATCTACGAATGGAATTACCACGTATCGGCTACAAGGCTTCCGCACGCATCGGGTTGTCTTCCGTGTTGTGCGCCACCGGCTTGCTGGCGGCGTTGCCGGCAGATGCCCAGCAGCGTCTGCCGGGTGTTGTCGACCGGCCGGCTATCGAGGTGCCGTCCGAGGTAACCGAGCCGAAAGACCTGCCACAGGCCAAAGAACCGGTTCTGGAGCAGCCCGCCCAGCCCGCCCAAGCGGTGGCGCAGATCAAGCAGGTGACTTTCAGCGGCGACCTGCTGGTGAAGGAAGCGCAGTTGCAGGCGGTGGCCGCTCCATATCTGAACCGACCACTCACCCGTGGTGACATCGCCAAGCTGAAGTACGAGCTGACCAAGCTGTACTACAAGCATGGTTTCGTACTTACCCGTGCCACCACGCCGCCGCAGGATCTGGCCGACGGTGTTCTGAAGGTTGTGATGGTGACCGGGCGCATCGGCGAGATGGAAGTGGTCGGCGAAGGGCTCAACCCGAAAGTCGCCGATGCCATGGCCAGCGCCAAGATCAAGCAGGGTGAACCGTTCCACGAAAAGACCGTGGAATCCGCGCTGAAGGACATCGATGACTTGACCAACATCAGCGCCAAGCTGAACCTGCGGCCCGGCAAGGCGGTGGGCACCACCGACCTGAAGTTGATCCTGGAAACCGTCGATGAAGACGTGCAGTTATTCACCTTCGACAATTACGGTGCACAGTTGACCGGCGAGCTGGTCGCGGGACTTCACCTGCAGAAGAGCAACCTGTTTGGTCGTGGTGAGACCCTGGCCGTCGATCTGCGCAAGTCGGAGGATGACCTGCAGTCGGTCGAACTGGCTGCAGCGGTGCCGGTGGGCTGGCGCAACCTGAAGCTGGAACTTGACTACCTGAACAGCGACAACGAGATCGGCGACTACCTGGCCCCGCTGGGCGCCAGCGGTGACACCCAGCGCTTTGGCGTGGCCGTGTCCAGTTCGCTGTATAACCAGTTGCAGCAGGAAGGAGTGGTGCGGATCGGGATTGACGCAGGCCGGTATCGTTCCTATCTGGTCGGTGTGCCTGAGACCGAAGACAACATCACCCATGCCTATGTCGAAGGCACTTGGCTGCGGCGCGCCACCAAGCAGGTGTGGTACGCCAGCCTGCGCCTGAACAAGGGTCTGGGTATTCTGGGCGCCGATGATAAGGGCGAGGCCGATGCCACCCGGGCAAGCGGCAATCCAAAGGCCTGGAGCGTGCAGCCGCTGATCTATGCCAACTTCCGCCTGACCGAGCGCGACTATGTGCAACTGTTCGGTCAGGGCCAGTACGCCACCCAGGCGCAGCTGTCCTCGGATCTGTTCGCCATCGGCGGCTACGGCAGCGTGCGCGGTTTCCAGCCGGCTCAGGAGGTGGGTGAGCGAGGCTTCATTGCATCGGCCGAGTACAGTCGTCAACTGCACGACACAGGTCCCTGGTCGATGAAGGGTGGCGCGTTCGTGGATGTGGGCTATGTATCCGGTGAACTGGCCGGCTCGATTTTGGACGACACCTTGAAGAGCGCCGGTCTGGCACTGGAGGGGATTTACAACCATTCCTCCAGATACCGCAGCAAGCTGCGTCTGGACTGGGCCCATACGCTGGGCAGCTACAACGCCACCACGGTGGACGACAACAGCTTCTACTTCCGCTTCACCCAGACGTTCTGATAATTGTTGCCTGCAACCGCATCCCTGCGCAGCAGCGCGGGGGTGCGGTTTTTGTTTGACTGGCGACCACTCTCTGGCACGGTACACACATGGGATTGTCACTGACGCTGACCGATCAGGAACTGCCGGCATCGCCGGCCTATATCGAGTTCCTGCACGCCACCCTGACCGGGGGTGAGTATTACGCCGGCAGCTGGTTTCGCCAGGAAGAAGAGACCCTGGCCAGCGACGATGAACGCTATGAAGGTATCCAGGCCAAGGCGGATTTCCTGGTCGCGCACCCGCAGGGCAAGGCCTGGCTGCTGCGCTCCTACCGGTTCTTCAAGGAACTGCTGACCGGCGATGTGGCCACCTTGCGCGACCTGCAGCGTTTCCAGTTCTTCTTCGTGGTGGGTATCCCCCGCACCGGCGGTACCTACCTGGCCAAGCAGTTGTTCCGCGCCGGCCGGATCGACTATCGCCAGGTACAGAACGCCCTGGCCCATGACGGCTTCCCGCATCTGGCGCGGCTGCAGTTTCAGGAGGGCGCTAACGTCCACACCAACGGCCTGCTGCAGCTTGCGGAATACCTGACGATGGTCGAGGTGTTCTTCGGTCAGCATGGGTCGTTGCAGCACGGGGGGCGCATCGTGGTGCCGAAGAAGTTCACCAAGGCGGTGTATTCCTTCGACCTGATTCGCGAGCTTTTTCCCCACAACGCGCAGTATCTGATTACCGTCCGTCACCCGCTGTCGATGTGCCAGTCGGTGTTGGACAAGAGTGGGGGTATGCCGCCGGGTGGGCGTTTTGTGGTGCGCAGCGCCATCGAGCGCTGGGCCCTGGCTGACTGGCAGCACTGGGGGCGGACTGAGGAACAGGTGCTGGCCATGGATTACGTGGCGGTCATGGTCGGCTACTGGAAGCGTTTCTACCTGCAGCTGGCAATGACCGGCATGCCGGCCATGCCGGGTGCGACCCTGGTGCCTTACGGCGCGGAGCCCATGACGCGGGTGGTGGAGCAGCTCTACCGGGGCTTCCGCGTGGAGCTCGATCCTGAGGTGTTCAAGGTCGCACCTCTGCCCGAGTTCGGCACTGAGCATACCGCCCTGGCGGAGCAGGCGATGGCCGATGTAGCGGCCCTGTGGACCAGTCTTGGTATGCGCTTCCCGGCGGAAGCGCTCGCCGCGCGCTTCTGATCAGCGCCGAAAAAACGGTCAGGGTAGGCCGGTGTAGAAGGTGGTGTGTTGCTGCTGTTGCGCCATCGGCGGGCGCTTCATGTATTCGAGTATGGCAAACGGTTTGCCTGCCTCACCCATCTCCTTCAGCGCCCAGCGATTGTCCAGTGTCAGGCGTATGCCCCACACCTTGGGGTCAAGCTGCGTGGGCGTATAGAGGAAAAGGTCGATGATGCCGTCGCCGATTTCCGGGTAGGTGGCGGCCGCGGCGCGGCGGGCGCGTTCCTTCAGGCCCCGCACCCCGTCATCGCCACCGAGCTGCTCCAAGGTCTGTAACGACCATGCCTGCCACAGCGTGTAGAAGTGCCGCATGCGCGCGGCCATGTCGTTGCCGACCTGGGTGTTACGCGGGTCGATGAAGGGCCAGGGACGCGGGATCTTCTTGAGCAAGGCGTCGTCGACGATGGCCATGTCCCAGTCTGAGTCTGGCCGGGCAGTGCCTGACGCGCGGGAGCCGAACAGTAGGGTGCGCATCTTATCCTGCCGCCTCGCCGGCTGCGGCGGGTAAGGCGCCACTGAAGTCGGTGGTGATGACCCGGCTGCCGGGTTCCCGGTCGGCGGCGGACGCTGCCAGGTCGCTCACCACGTAGACCCGCTGCAGCCAGCGATCCCGGCCGTCGTAACGTGCGCTGAATGCGCGCCGCCCATGCACCACGCGGCGGTTGTCCAGCACCAGCAGATCCCCGGAGTCCAGGCAGACCTGCTCGGTGATCGATGGGAGGAGCTGTGTGAGCGCGGCAAGGGCGCTGCGCGCCCGCGCGGTCAGGCCTTCCATCAGGTCCAGGTCGTAGCGCATGCAAGGGTCGGCGGGATCGCCGTACAGCACCGATAGCACCGGGCCGTTGGCCTTCTCGGTGGTCAGGTTGCCAAAGCTGTAGTCGATGCCGGTGCGAAACTCCGGCGCGAACAGTGCCAGGTAATCGCTTGGCGACAGCAGGGGGCGCAGCCTGCGCACGCTGGCATAACAGGTGGCCGCCTGATGCGTATGGTCCGGTCGCAGACACAGCAGCAGCAGGTAATCGGGCAGGTGGGGGTGGAAGCAGCGCTCGGTATGCATCTCCAGCTGCACGCGGGAGCCTTCCGACGACTGCACATGCTCCTGCGCGGCACTGGGTGTCATGTCGTGGAACAGGGCGCCGTGCTTTTCCTGTCGATAGCCGATGATCTCGCCAAGGTGAGCGGCAAAGGTCGCCAGGCAATACTCGCTACCGAAGCTCTGTTTGCCGGCAGCCTGGCCGTTCACTGGTGTTGCTGGCAACACGCTGTCACAGGGCAGGCCACGGAACAACAGTGCGCCGTCCTGATTGCCGTGCAGGCGGAAGCGCTGCAGTGCCTGACGAATGAACGCGGGCAGTTCATCGGCGAGCAGGGTGGCCTGTTGTATAAAGCTGTTCGGCTGCTGGTAAGGACTGCTCGGTGCTGCTGACCACAGGCGTGCCATGTGATCCCTGCTATCGCTGCAGTCTATGACCCGTTTGTCAGCCAGGTTCATGGTGAATATTCATCCCTTGTTATTGTTGCCGGGCACCCGTGCAAGGCGTTGGCGGCACGGCTTCAGGTTATCACCAGAGTGCACGCTGGTGTGCCTGAAGCAACCCCCACCCATGATAGACTCCAAAGCATATCCGCCCGCTTCCGGGTCGGGTCAAGGGGGCGTGTGACAGATGGAAATGCAGCACAGCTTGGCGGACATGGCTGACGATGAGATCGACCTGTTCGAGGATGTCCTGCGCATTAGTCCCGAACCCTATGTCTACCTCGATGAACGTCAGATCCACCAGCGCCTGACCGCAGACCCGGCCGGTTATCTCGGCTATGTCAGGGAGCGGCTGCGGGATGTGGCGCAGGGGCGCGCCACGCTGGAGATGCCGGCTAAACAGCTGTTCATCGATCCCGGCATGGCCGGTGACTACCGGGTGATGCCCTGCGTGCTGCGGCGCGGCGGTGAAGTGACCAAGACGGTCAAGATCGTCGGCACCAACCTGGCACAGACCCAGGTGCCGGACCAGATCACGGTGGGCAAGGCGTTTGCCCTGCACCCGCACGACAACTTCATCAGCCACGTGTTCGAGGCCTGCCTGCTGTCGTCGGCGCGCACCGGCGCGTGCGCCAGCCTGGCGGTGGAACTGCTGGCCGATGCCCCCGACAGCTTGGCCATACTGGGCGCCGGTCGGGTCGGCTATTACGCCGCCTTGTATACCTGTGCGGCAACCCCGATGCGCAGCGTGGAGATCTACGATCCATCGCCGTCACGTGCACAGATGCTGGCCGAACAGTTGAGCCGGGATCTGCCGGGTGTGCAGTGCCGTGCGTCGCAGCAACCCCCGTCCGATGCCGATGTGATGATCCTGGCCACCAGCAGTGTGGAACCCATCTGCCATCCGGCCGAAGTCAGCGCCGGTCTGGTGGTGAGCCTGGGTGCCGATACCGATGCCCAGCACGAACTGTCTGCTGACTGGGTGGGGCAGGCGGATATCTTTGTCGATACCCAGGACTCGGCGCGCTACGGCGACATCAAGCAGTGGCAGGGCGCGGGCCTGTTGGACGCCGATGCGTTGACCGACCTGTTCGCGCTGTTGCGTGATGGCCCGGTGCCGGGTGGTCGTGGCCGCCGGGTGTTCGTGTCCACGGGATCGGCGATGTTCGACAACCTCAGCATCGCCTACCTGCTGTCGACGCAGGGTGTGGGCGGCGTCTGACTCAGCCGGCCACCATCGACACGAAGTCCTCGTACTTGCCGCCGCGGCTGCGTTCGATCACCTCGCAGTAGACCAGCTGGATGTCGAACGGATAGCCGAAGCGCTGCTGCAACATCTCCACGAACTTGCCTTCCTCCGCCGCCACTAATGGCCGCTCCGTGACCAGCCGCGCGTCGATGTTATGCAGATCGCGCTGCACCAGTTGCAGTTGGCGGATGGGGGCGATGCTGTCCCACAGCTCGGACGGAAAGCTGGGGTAGTGCTTGCGGCCATCTGGCAGTACTACCATGTTGCGCTCGCGGCCGAGGATGCGCGTGAGCACCGGCAAGCCCCGTCCGCACGGGCAGGGCGTGCCCACCTCTGCATAGTCACCCAGCGCATAGCGGATCAGTGGGTAGGCATAGTTGTGCAGGGGAGTGACCACAACGCGGCCCACCTCGCCCGGGCCGCAGGCGCTGCCGTCTTCCTTCAGCACCTCCAGATACACGCCCTCCGATTGCACGTGATAGTGCTCATGTGCCGGGCACTGTGTGGCCATGTAGCCGACCTCGGTGGAGCTGTAGATGTCTTTGACCGCCACGCCCCACACCGCCCGGGATAAGCTGCGCACCTCGGCACTGGCCACCTCGCCGAAGGTGCGCACCTGGCGCAGCTTGGGCATGATCACGCCATGGTCGCGACAGTGACGGGCCAGTTCGATCAGGTTGCTTGGCAGGGACAGTAGATAGTCCGGGTTGAGCTGCTGCAGCCATGCAGCTTGCGTCTGGATATCGGTACGGGAGTTGAGCACGAAAGACGGGCCGGTCTGATAGACCAGGTCCGTCGCCGGGCCCCAGCCGGCCAACTGCACGGGCTGACCGGGCGACTGCTTGTTCTCGGGGCGGATGGCGGCCAGGGTCGCGGACAGGTCACGTTGATGCCAATGATGTTCACGCAGCGTGAACACGCGCCAGAAGAACCGCGACAGTTCGCTGGAATAGGCGGTGATAGGCATGCCGGTGGAGCCGGATGTCTGCACCTTGGCGGGCTTGCCGTGGCTGGCGGGAAGCTGGTTGCTGCGCAAGGCATCACCCGCGGACTGGATGTCGCTGCGGGTGAGTATGGGGATCTGTTGCCAGGCCTCCGCTGTGAGCTGCCCGGCTGGTGGCAGCAGTCCTTGCAGTCGTTCGCCATAGAACGGCGCGTGTTGACCGGCGTGCGTCAGCAATTGCTCAAGCTGCCTGAGCTGAGCGCTTAGCAGTTGCTCGGCTGACCACCACTGACTGTGCTCCAGTTGTTGCTGCATGGCCAGCAGAGTGGCGGCCTTGCTGTCGGGGACGGCCGGCCAGCTGACCCCTTGAATGGCGCTGCGCGGCACTAGCGGGGGCATGGCTTCACTCGGGGTGTACCTGTCTGTTCGGCAGCCTGCGCTGATTGCGTGGCTGGGTTTTCTGCCAATCCTACCCGATGGTGCGCCGGTCAACAGCAGGGGCTTTTGGCGAGGGAGCAGTGCGAGCAACCAAGCGATAGGCCCACGCATGCTGGGCCTGGTGGATTCAGCGCACCGAGCGATACAGCGCCGAGCGTTGCCGCTTGCTCAGCACCAGTTGCCAAAGCTGTCCCTGGCGGGAGCGGAAGTAGCCGGCGCTGCACATCAGGTAGTACTTCCACATGCGGAAGAAGCGTTCGCCGTACTTGTCCTTGAGCTGCGGCCAGGCGGCCTCGAAGCGTTCCCACCAGGCCATCAGGGTGCGGTCGTAGTCCTGGCCGAAGTTGTGCCAGTCCTCGATAAGGAAGCGGTTCTCTACCGCGGCGGTTATCTGGCGCGCGGACGGCACCTTGCCATTGGGGAAGATGTACTTGTCGATCCAGGCATCGGTCTTGGGTGCGGTGTTGAAGTTGCCGATGGTATGCAGTAGGAACAGCCCGTCGTCGTCGAGCAGACGCTGCACGGTGTCGAAGTAAGCGTCGTAGTTCTTGGGGCCGACATGTTCGAACATGCCCACCGACACGACCTTGTCGAAGCGGCCGGTCAGCTCACGATAGTCCATCAGCTGGATGTCCACGGGCAGCCCGGCGCAGCGCTCGCGGGCCAGTTTCTGCTGTTCCTTGGAGACGGTGACGCCCACCACCTCGACGCCATAGCGGCTTGCGGCGTGATGCATGAGCCCGCCCCAGCCACAGCCGATTTCCAATAATTTCTCGCCGGGCTTCAGTTCCAGCTTGCGGCAGATCAGGTCGAGCTTGTCGCGTTGCGCCTGATCCAGATCGGCAGCGTGTTCCCAGTAGGCGCAGGAGTAGCTCATGGTGGGGTCGAGCATGGCCTCGAAAATGTCGTTGCCGGCGTCGTAGTGCTGCTCGCCCACCTGGAAGGCGCGCTCGCTGGTCTGCAGGTTGAACAGGCGCTGGCGCAGGGCCTCCAGGGCGATGCGGACCCTCGCGAAGCCGACCATTTTCTCGTCCAGGTCGGCGCTGAGCAGGCGGTGGAACAACTGGTCCAGCGCGTCGGCGTCCCACAGGCCGTCCATGTAGGCCTCGCCGAAGCCGAGGGTGCCCTGGGTGAGGACTCGCCGGTACAGCTCCGGATGGTGGACGCGGATGTCCCAGGGGGCATCGCCGTTGAAACGGACGCCGGCCATGGCGACCAGTTCACGCAGTGCGGCTGGCGGCTCCTTGCTGCGGTAGCGTTGCGGCGGGATGGGCAGATCCAGCTTGTCGGTGGTTTGCATCGGCAGCTCCCAGACACCTTTGGACACGGATTCGTGAGTCATCGGTACATCGGCACTGCACCATGCGTTCGGTTGTCTGTGGTTCTTTCCGGTTGGTTCGCAGACGCATGGTGATGTCTTAGTTCGAATCTACTGCATCGACACGCATCAGATAAATAGTAAGTGTTCATGGCATCGATAGTAATTAACTATCGATAGGGGCGCAGCTGACGCTGCAGGTGGGTGTGCTCAGGTGAGCAGGGAAGGGGCTTGTGGCCGGAGATGTGGCGTGGCTGGAAGACAAAAACCGACAGCCGGGTGCTGCCCGGCTGTCGGTTTGAGTAGTGTGGTTTAGTGCTGTGGTTTTAGACGGTGAACTTGCTCACCTGGCTGCACAGTTCCTTGGACAGGCCGGCCAGTTCCTGACTCGCGTGCATGGTCTGGTCGACACCGGCGGCGGTATCGTGGGCCACATTGCTGATGCCGCTGATGTTGCGGTTGATCTCTTCGGACACCGTGCTCTGCTCGTCGGCGGCGCGGGCGATGTGGGTGTTCATCTCCAGGATGGTGGCGATGGCCTGGGTGATGGCGCTGAGCGCCTCGCCGGCAGCCTCCACCTGGGTGACCCCTTCCTTGGCGTGCTTGGTGCCATCGTCCATGGCCGACACGGCTTCGCGGGCGCCGGATTGCAGGCGCTCGATCATCTCCTGGATCTCGGCGGTGGACTTCTGGGTGCGGCTGGCGAGGGTACGGACCTCGTCGGCCACCACGGCGAAGCCGCGGCCCTGTTCGCCGGCGCGGGCCGCCTCGATGGCGGCGTTGAGCGCCAGCAGGTTGGTCTGCTCGGCGATGCCCTTGATCACGTCGAGCACCGAGCCGATGTTGTTGCTCTCGTCATCCAGCTTCTGGATCACGGCGCCGGCGCTCTCGACCTTGCTCGCCAGGTTATTGATTACCGAGATGCTGCGTGACACCACCTGCGAACCGTTGTTGGCCGCCAGGTCTGCATTGCGGGCGTCGTTGACGGCCTTTTCGGCGCTGTCCGCGACCGATTGCACGGTGTGGGTCATCTCCTGCATGGCCGCGGCGACCTGCTCGGTCTCGCTCTGCTGGCGGGCACTGCCTTCGCGGGCCTTGCTGGTCAACTGGGACAGGGTGTCGGAGGCGGCGGTCAGCTTGCCGGCAGCCTGCTGGGCCTTGTTTACGGCGCCGTGAATGGTATCCATGAAGGCGTTGAAGCCGATGGCGAAATCGCTGCTGGCGTTGGGCGCGCGGTAGCTCAGGTCCACCTTGCCATCCACCACGTTCAGATGGGGCGCGATGGCGTGCAGTTCGCTCGACTGGATGGCTTCCTTGTGCAGCTGGGTGGCCATGTAGATGAGCAGCGCGCTCTCGAACACCACGTAGGCGGCGTGAATGATCACCAGGTCCAGACCGGTGCGGGCGTCGAACAGGAACACGCCCATGCCGCTGGCCTGCAGGTAGTTGAACGACAGGTGGTGCACGGCGATGACCGCAGCGGCGGCGACGATGGCCATCCAGTCACGGTAATAGAGCAGGAATGCCAGCAGCACGAAGATGCCGAAGTGCAGCTCGATCATGCCGTGTGCCTGGTGGATGTGCAGCGCGGCGAAGATCATGAAGGCGGCGGCGTTGGCGATCCGGGTCAGCCGGGTGCCCGGCATCAGCACCATCATCGCCGTCGGCACCAGTGCCGCGGGCAGACCGATGGCCAGGGCCGCGCCCCAGGTGTCGTGCCACCCGGCCAGGCCGAAGGCCAGCAGCAGCAGGATCCAGTTGACGCCGACCATCATGCGATCGCTGCGCCGATAGTGGTTGTCCAGGGAAAAGCCTTGTGCACCGTTCATGTTGGAACTCCGATCCATTCTTAGCTGTGATTGGTCCAGTCGCAGAAACAACCGAATGCGGCTGTGTTGATCTGCTGTGGCTGTTCGCCGGCCAGGAGCTTGTCGAGCACCTGCTCGACGAAATCACCGTTGCCGGTGAGGCAGGCCGCCCCTTCGCTATACGGGCCGAAGTAGGCGAGTTGTCCGTTGGCGTCGAATACCGCGGCGGCGGGACTGGCCGGGATGTCGAGTTTGTCGATGGCGCTGCTGTCAGCCAGGTACGGCTCCACGGCGCTACCAAAGGCTGTACCGAGCGTGCGCGGGTTCAGGGCCTCGCCGCTGCGTCGATCCAGTACCAGGAAGCGCACGCCGGCGGCCCGATAGTGTTCGCTCAGCTGCCGCACGTGGTCCTGGTTGAAGCGACTGCAGGCACAGGCCTGATCCCAGAAATGCAGCACGGTAGCGCGCACCGGCGGGGTGTCCTGCTCCTGGCGCAGTTGGGCGTCCAGTGCGGCCTCCAGACCGGCGGATACCGCCACCGTGTCGAACGCCTGTGCGCCGAGGGTCACTGCCGGCACGAAGCTGCGCAGGTCCTTCATGGTGAACCACCAGAAGCCCAGCGCCGAGCCGGCCAGCCACACGCCGAGCAGCGCACTGGTCCAAGCAATGCGGCGCTTGCTGGGTGACGGCTTGGCGGGTTGTTCGGGCATCACGCTCTCGTTACAGGGTTATGTCGTGGGGTAGCGGCAGCAAGGCGAATGACTTTACCTCTGCCGGAAAATGGCCTGAGACGAAATTGAGACGAATATGGAATGGCTGGGAACCGTGTTCGTTCAGAGGCCGTGCCACGGCGGCATAGGGCTATGCGGCGCATGACCTGCCCGGCCTATAATTCCCGGATGGAATACAACAAGATGCCGGACCTGAACGGCTGGGCCACCCTGCGGGCGGTGGTGGAAAAGGGCGGGGTGACCGAGGCGGCGCGGGTGTTGCACATCGGCCAGCCGGCCGTCACCAAGCGTCTGCGGGCGCTGGACAGCTATTACGGCATGGCGTTGATGGAGCGCATCGGCGGCCGGCTGCGCCTGACCCCGGCCGGCGAAAAGGTCTACGTGCTGGCGGTGCAGACCCTGGACCGGCTGCGGGCCCTCAACGAGGAACTGGCGCAGCTGGCGGCGGGCAAGACCAGCATGCGGCTGGAGGTCACCTCCACCATCGGCGAGCACCTGCTGCCGGACCGGCTGCTGCACTTCAACGAGCAGTACCCGCAGTTCAAGGTCGACACCCGCATGGCCTACAGCCGCCAGATCCAGACCGACCTGGCCACCGGGCTGGCGGACCTGGGGTTGCTGGAGATCGCCCCGGACCATCCGGACATCCTGGTGCAGAAGTGGATGGACGACGAGCTGTGGCTGGTGTGCGGCGCCCAGCACCCCATGGCCGGCACCGAACTGCTGCCGGTGGAGGCGTTGGCGGAGCTGAGCTACGTGCTGCGCGAGCGGCGCTCGTCGACCCGGGAAACCCTCAACGAAGCCCTGCGCGGCATCGGCATTACTCAGCTGGACGTGTCGATGGAGGTGGGCTCCACCGACACCATCATCGAGATCCTGGCGCGGGGGCGGCACGTCAGCTTCATGCCCAGGTTCGCGGTGCGCGAGCGGGTCGAGCGGGGCCTGCTGCGGCACATCAAGGTGACCGGTTTCCGCATCCAGCGCACGCTGTGGATCGCCCGTCACCGCAGCAAGCTGGACCACCCGGTGGTGGAGGCCTTCATCGAAACCGTGCGTGCCGCCGAGGGTGCCTGAACGGAGGCCGATTTGACCTGCATCCCTTCCCCTGCGGCGCCCGGGCCGTTATAAAGTACCAGCCCAAACCGTTCGAGTGACCATGATCCAGCTGCGCGACCTCAAGCATGACCCCAGCAGCACGCCCCTGGCGTGGCTGCTGGCGTGCCTGCTCGTCGCCCAGGTGCTGTTCCCGATCCAGATGCACACCACCTGGGGCGTCGACAGTCATGGCCAGGTGGTGCAGATCTGTACCCTCAGCGGCGTCAAGACGATGCTGGTGGATCCGCTCACCGGCGAGCAGCAGGTGGTCGCCGACAGCGACGATGCCCGCAACCCCGCCTGCAACTTCTCGCAACTGCTGAGCGGTGCCCTGGCCAGCGCCGCGGTTGCAGTACCCGGCTGGCTGGCGCTGGCCAGCGTCCAGGCCGATCCCCTTCCCCTCAAGGCGCCGCTGGTGCCGGTCCTGCGATACTCCCCCATCCGCGCTCCCCCTGCGCTGGTCTGAAACCGCTAGCCGTTTGCTGTCCGCCTGACCGGTGACGGTCGCAGCGTTGCTGTGTACTGCCGTGTCTGGTGGCCTGGTTCAGATCTCACAGGGGAAACCCATGTCCCATCATGTTTCGCGTCGCCTGCTGGCGGCCTTGGTCGGCGCCGCCCCGGTCGCGCCCTTTGCCATTGGTAGTCAGCGCCTCGACCCCGTGCGCCTCCGTAGCATGCCCGGCAACATGTGCGTGCTGCCGTCCCGGTTGCCGCTGGAGCGGTGAGGAGGCTGGTATGGAATGGCTGAAACTCTATCTGGATCACATGGTGTTCGGCGTGCTGGGGCTGATGAGCTTCATCGCCCTGGCCTTCGCCATCGAGCGCTGGTTCTACCTGCGCCGCGTGGACGTCAGCGGTTACCGCGACCCGCACAACCTGGGCGTGGACCTGACCCGCAACCTGACGGTGATCGCCTCGGTGGGTGCCAATGCGCCCTACGTCGGGTTGCTGGGCACGGTGCTGGGCATCCTCATCACCTTCCATGACCTGGGTGTCGGCGGTGACCTGTCGGCGCGGCACATCATGCTGGGCCTGGCGATGGCGCTGAAGGCCACCGCCGGCGGCCTGCTGGTGGCCATCCCGGCGATGCTGTTCTACAACGGCCTGCTGCGCCGGGTGGAGGTGCTGCAGGCGCGCTGGCAGGGGGCGCAGACGTGAGGCGTTTCGACCAGATCAACGTCATTCCCTTCATCGACATCATGCTGGTGCTGCTGGCGATTGTGCTCACGACGGCCAGCTTCATCGCCCAGGGCAAGATCCCGCTGGACCTGCCGGAGGCCGAGTCGGCCGCGCCGCTGCAGACCGGTGAGGCGCTGGAGATCGCGGTGAACAAGGCGGGGTTGATTCACCTGGACGGGGAACTGATCCATCGTCACGCCCTGGATGAACGGCTGGCGACGTTTTCACCGGACACCGCCATTGTGCTGCGGGTGGATGCCGCCGCCGAGTTCCGCGCCTTCGTTGCGGTGGTGGACCGGCTCAAGGCCCATGACCTGACCCGCGTGACCATCGTGACCCGACAATCGTCGTGACAAGTGCCGCGCGCCGTCTTGGTTTCGGCCTGTCGCTGCTGGTCCACCTGGGCCTGCTGGCGGGCCTGTGGCTGTGGCAGCAACAACCGGCGCGCGACGTCGCGGTGGCCGGCGAGGTGGTGCCGGTGCAGCTGACCATGTTCGCCGAGGCACCACCCGCAGCTGCGCCGGCGGCTGCCCCGGTGGCGCCGCCTGCGGAGGCTGAGGCGCCTGTCGAAGCACCGGTCGAGCGGCCGGTTGAGGAGGTTGCCGAGGTGTCCCCCGAGCCGCCGCCGGTCGAACCCACGCCGGTTCCCAGGCCGAGACCGGTCGAGCGGTCGCGCCCGCCCAGCAAACCGCGGCCGGTGCCCGTGGCGGCGAACCCGCAAGCCATGGCGGAGTCGCCGGTGGCGGCAGCGGCCCCCGTGTCGGCGCCGGCACAGGCGGTCCCAGCAGCCGCGCCGCGCACCGCGCAACGGGTCGCAGTGCGCGAGGCCTACAAGGCCGCCCTGCTGGCGGCCATCGAACGCCACAAATTCTACCCCAGCCGGGCGCGTCGGCGGGGCATCGAAGGCCAGGCCCGGGTGGGTTTCCGCATCACTGCGGACGGTCATATCGAGCAGGTTGAGCTGGTCGTTGGCTCCGGCGTCGCGCTGCTCGACCAGGCCGCCATGCAGACCCTGCAGCGGCTGGGTCGGGTGGCGCCGTTGCCGCCCGAACTGGGCATGCGTCACTGGGACCTGGTGGTCCCCATCGATTTCCGGCTGCTATGAACATGGGCCATCACACACTGCGTTTCAGCCGTTACGCCCAGCCGCTACGCGCGACCTGGGTGCGACTGTTGCTGCTGTCCTTGCTGGCGCAGCTGCTGTTGCCGGTGCAGGCGCACAGCCGCTGGCATGTCGACGATCATGGCCGGCTGGTGGAACTGTGCACCCTGCAAGGTATGCAGTCGGTGCTGATTGATCCCGACAGCGGTGTGCCACAGCCGCTGCAACCGGACCCCGGCTTCAGCCCGGCGATGGCCTTTTCCGCACTGCTGGCCCATGCGGCCGTGGCAGGCTGTGCGGTGCTGCCCAGTCAGCATGTCCGCTGCGTGTTGCCCGCAGCGCAGCGGACCGTGCGTACACCTCTTCCACCCGACCTGTCGGCTGCGACGATCCGCGGGCCGCCCGCAGGACTTGCCTGAACTGACGCCACGGTCCGCTGCTTTGTCGCGATGTCATCGTGATGGCGGCTGGCCAGACCAGATTGGCGTCTGTCCCTGGGACAGGCGCATGCCAAGGTAAGTAACCATGACGAACAAGATGATCGGTGAGGACCCGCAGCTGCGCGGCGTGATCGACGCGGCCGGGCGCATCGCCGATACCGATGTGACGGTCCTGCTGCAGGGCGAGAGCGGCACCGGCAAGGAGGTGCTGGCACGCCATGTCCACGACCACAGCCGTCGTGCCGAGGAGCCCTTTGTGACGGTCAACTGTGCCGCGCTGCCGGAGGCATTGGCCGAGTCGTTGCTGTTCGGCCACTGCAAGGGGGCCTTCACCGGTGCGGCAGCCCGGCATGACGGCTACATTTGCGCCGCCGCAGGGGGCACCCTGTTCCTCGACGAGGTGGCGGAGCTGCCTGCAGCGGTACAGGCCAAGTTGTTGCGCTTTCTGGAGAATGGCGAGGTGCTGCCCCTTGGCGCCACCCGCGCCATGCGGGTCGACGTGCGTATCGTCGCCGCGACTCATCGGGAGCTGCAGCATGCCGTGGCCGACGGGGCGTTTCGTGCCGACCTGTTTCACCGGCTCAACGTGGTGCCGTTGCGGTTGCCGGCGTTGCGCGAACATCGCGATGACATCGCCCTGTTGCTGAGGCACTTCGTGCAGCAGATGGCAGCGCGGCACGGGGTGGTGCCGCCACGCCTGGACAGTGGCAGCCTGGCGCTGCTGCAGAGCTACCGCTGGCCCGGCAATGTGCGCGAGCTGCGCAACCTGTGCGAGCGGCTGGTGGTGCTGTATCCCGACAGCGTGGTGACGCCGGCGCAATTGCCGGTCGAGTTGCAGCCGCCGACACGCATCCGCTCGGCCAATGATGAACTCTACGCCTTCCCACTGCCGGCCGAGGGCGTATCGCTGGAGCAGGTTGAGGTCGACCTGCTCCGCCAGGCGCTGGAACGCGCCAGCGGCAATCGCAGTGGTGCGGCACGGTTGCTGGGCATCAGTCGCGACACCCTGCTGTATCGTTTGAAGAAGTTCGCCATCGCCTGAACGGCGGGCAAAAAAAATGGCGGGGGCCCCGAGGGACGCCCGCCGTTGAGCACATGACGGCTCAGTAAGGGGAAGCGGATCAGAAGGTCACGGCGGCCTTCAGCCACAGGCTGCGGCCCGGTTCGTTGACCTGGATGGCGGTCGGGTTGAAGGGGTCACTGGCAGCACGGTTGACGTGATAGGCGTAGCTGCTGTCGAACAGGTTGTTCACGCCCGCGCTGAGGGTGACCGGCTTGCTCGGCTGGTAGCGGCCGTACAGGTCCAGTACCGCCCAACCGGAGGTCTGGCCGACGTCCAGCATGCTCAGGGGGTCGACCTCGTTCTGCGTGGCGCTGGCGCGGGCGACGCCGCCCAGTGCCCAGGCGCCGCTGGCGTAGTCCAGGCTGACGCTGGCCTCCAGCGGCGGGGTCTGGGCGATGCTGCGGTCGTCGGTGTCGTTCTGGGCGTTGACGTAGGCCAGGCTGGCGTTGGAACTCAGCGCACGGTTCCAGCGATAGCTGCCCTCCCACTCGAAGCCGAACAGGGTGGCGTCCACGTTGCGGTAGATGGTGACGCTGGGACGATCCACCAGGATGCCGTCCTGGGCGCGTGCCCGGTCGCGCAGGATGAAGTCGCTGACCTTGTTGTAGAACACGGTGACGGCCGAATTCCAGTCGGCGCCACCCCAGCTCAGCCCCGCCTCGATCTGGTGGTGCTGCTCCGGGTCCAGGGCCGGGTTGCCGACCCAGGACGCGTCATTGCCCATCATCACCATGCGGCTGGCGAGGTAGCGCTCGGTGGCATCGGCGGTGCGCACGCTGCGGCTGATGCCGACGGAGGCGCGGGCCTTGCCGTCCAGCACCGGCTGCTCGTAGCGCAGGAAGCCGCCGACGTTGTGCTCGGTGCTGCTGTCACGCACGTCGGCGTAGTACAGGGCATACAACTCGTTGGAGGTGGTGGGGGTTTCGCCGGAGAAGGTCTGGGTGACGTCGTAGGCCTCGTCGCCGCGGCTGATGCTGGCGTCGACGTAGTCGTAGCGCAGGCCGCCGGTCACGGTGCCGCTGCCGTGCATCGGCAGTTCCATCTCGGCGAAGATGCCGGTCTGCTTCAGGTCGGCGCCCGGCCACAGGATGGCCTCCACGTCACCGCTGGTCGTGCGCAGGCGCTCGGCGTCGCGGTCGTTGTTCTGCAGGTCCATACCCAGGGTCCACAATGCAGCGCCGCTGCTCAGATCGGCGCTGATCCGGCCGCCCAGGGTGTCGGAGGTGGAAGGGGCGTCACGCCACATCATCATGGCCGGTGGCGGACGCAGCGAGTGGTTGTCCATCAGGTGGTCGACCTGGCTCAGGTAAACCTCCGCCTTGACGCCGTCAAAGGGGCCCACGGCGTGACCGCGCTCGACGCGCAGCCGGTAGGTGTCGGCGTCGCTGTAGGGCGAGTCCATGCCGGCGCCGGCATACAGGCTGTCACGTTCGCGATTGGCCTCGGCGCTCAGCTCGACCCGGGTTGCCGCATCCGGGGTGTAGCCCAGGATTACGGTGCCGCCGCGTTTGTTGTAGGCCGAGTGCACCTCGTTGCCGTCACCGTCTTCGTAGTTGCCGGCATCCTTCCAGTCGAGCACGGTGCGGATGAAGCCCTGGCTGGTGCCGGTGGCCAGGTCGGCGCTCAGTTCCTTGGTGTCGGAGTTGCCGACAAAACCGCCGCTGAGCCGGCCGCGCAGCTTGTCGGTGTCATCGAAGCGCGGCGTGCGGCGTTCGAACAGCACGGTGCCGCCGCTGCCGCCGCTGCCGTACAGCACGGTCTGCGAACCCTTGATCACGGTGACCCGGTCGTAGCTGTCGGTGGCGGTGTAGGCGGTGGGCGGGTCCATGCGGTTGGGGCAGCCGCCGTGCACATAGGCGCCGTCCAGCAGGATGTTCAGCTGGGTGGCGGTCTGGCCGCGGATGATGGGGTCGATGGCCTGGCCGCCCATGCGGCTGCCCGACACGCCGGTGATGTTGCGCAGCAGTTCGCCGCCATCGGATACCGGTGCCGGGGTGATCTCCTCCGGCGTGGCGGTGGTGATGGTCGGGTCGATCAGCGGGCTGGCCTGCACGGTGACGGCAGGCAATTGCTCGGTCTGGGCCATGGCGGCCTGGCCCGCCATGGCCAGACCGATGGCCAGGGCGATCGGGGTCTTTTTCATCATGCTTCTCCGGAGTCATTGTTTCTTATGGCGTATGCAAGCCTTAGCAAGCCCCTTGCCAATAGCTGGATGCCAATAAGATCAGTGACTTATCTGTGAGCCGAGGCGCCGTAGATAGCCGCAAGTGCGGCATATGCCACAGCCGCTAAAGGGATATGCCGCGATCGTGCGAATCGCGAGCGAGTGCCCGTCTCGGACGCGGTGTTTGGGTAGAATCCGCCGATGGCTGCCATTTCCCGACTCATCGACATCATGGCCCGGCTGCGCGACCCGCAGTCCGGCTGCCCGTGGGACCTCAAGCAGGACTTCGCCAGTATCGCCCCCTATACGCTGGAGGAGGCCTACGAGGTGGCCGACGCCATCGAGCACGGCGACATGGACGAGCTGCGCGGCGAGCTGGGCGATCTGCTGTTCCAGGTGGTGTTCCACGCCCGCATGGCCGAGGAGCAGGGCGCCTTTGCCTTCGACGACGTGGCCCAGGCCATCTGCGACAAGATGATCCGTCGTCACCCGCACGTTTTCGGCGATGCCGACTTTGCCGACGAGGCCGAGCTGCGCCAGGCCTGGGAGGCGGCCAAGCAGGCCGAGCGCGGCCACAGGGCCCAGGATGACAGCGCCCTGGCCGGGGTGGCCCGCGCCCTGCCGGCGCTGGTGCGGGCCGACAAGCTGCAAAAAAGGGCCGCCAGAGTCGGCTTCGACTGGGACGATGCCAGCGGCGCCTTCGACAAGGTGCGCGAGGAGGTCGCCGAGGTGGAGCAGGCCCGCGTCGTGGCCGATCCCGCTCACCTGGAAGAGGAACTGGGCGATCTGCTGTTCGCCATGGTCAACGTCACCCGCCTGCTGGGGGTGGATGCCGAGCACGCGCTGCGCCGTGCCAACCAGAAGTTCGAACGCCGTTTCCGCGCCATGGAACACCACCTGGCAGTTCAGGGGCAGTCCGATCTGAGCCAGCTGGACCTGGTCAGCCTGGACGCCGCCTGGGAGGCGATCAAGGCCACGGAGCGGGGGGAAGCGCGATGACTGACAGCCTGGCCGGCTATCTGCGCCATGTGGCGGCCTTGAATCCCGAACTGCCCGGCCCGATCTATCCTTGGCGTATCAATGGTCAGGTGGTTGGCTGGCTCACGAGGGCCGGTGCGGAACGTTTGGCCGCCACCGGGGGTCTGTTTGAACAGCGCGCCGATGGTCTGTGGCTGTCGTGCGAGTTGGCGGGATTTGAGGCTCGTAGCGCGGCCCTGGCCGAGCTGGTGGCCGCGTTGGCCGGGGAAGGCCATATCCATCCGCCGATGGGCGAGTATTACCCGGTTACCCCCGGCGAACGTCACCAGGCCTTGTGCCGGCTGGATCGCAGCGCAGCCAGTTTTTTCGGCGTACGCGCCTTCGGCCAGCACCTGAATGGTTTCGTACGCGACGGCGACCAGTTGCTGATGTGGCTGGGGCGCCGGGCCCAGGACCGGCTCATCTATCCCGGTAGACTGGACAATCTGGTGGCCGGCGGCCTGCCGCATGCGGTGAGCCTGGCGAATAACCTGGCCAAGGAGTGCCACGAGGAGGCCGGCATGTCGGAGACCCTGGCGCGCCAGGCCCGGCCGGTGAGTGTGGTGAACTATAACGGCGCCAGCGCCCACGGCCTCAAGCCGGATGTGCTGTACTGTTATGACTTGGAGTTGCCGGCGGATTTTGAGCCGGTCAACACCGACGGCGAGGTGGAAGTCTTCCAGTTGCTGCCGATAGCCGAAGTGGCCCACCTGGTACGGGACACGGATGAGTTCAAACTGAACTGCAATCTGGTGATTGCGGATTTTCTGGTGCGCCATGGCCATATCGGTCCGGAACAGCCGGGCTATGTGGATCTGGTGACCGGGCTGCGGCCACAGCCGGGTGGCAGTTTTGCCGCCCGTTGTAACGGGTCCAGCAAGGGATAAGGGTAGGTACAAGGGTATGAGCGTCTTTCAAAATCGCCTGATCAACGGTGCACTCGGCGCCTGTCTGCTGTGGGCCGGCAGCACCCATGCCATGGTCACCGATGTGCCGCTGGCGGACCTGCAGCCGGATCCCGCCCATCGTCAGGCCACATTGATCATCACCAAGGTGGTGGATCGCTTCCACTATCGCAAGGTGCCGCTGGACGACGCCCTGTCGGCGGACATTCTGGATCGTTACCTGCGTTCCCTTGATCCCAATCGCAGCTTCTTCACCGCGGCTGACGTGGCCGAATTCGGGCGCTATAAGACCAGCCTGGACGAGGCCCTGAAACGTGCCGATCTGCAGCCGGCCTTTGATGTGTTCAAGCGTTTCCGGGCCCGGGTGGACGAGCGCGTGGCCCATGCGCTGGCCCTGCTCGACGCCAACAAGTTCGACTTCAGCGTCGACGAGCGCTACGGCTTCAACCGCGAGAAGGCCGACTGGGTGGCGGATAAGGACGCTCTCGACGACCTGTGGCGGCGCCGGGTGAAGAACGACATCCTCAGCCTGCGACTGGCAGGCAAGCAGGAGGGGGACATCATCCCGACCCTGCGCAAGCGTTATCAGGGCGTGACCCGCCGGGTGCATCAGTTCAACAGCGATGACGTGTACCAGTTCTTCATCAATGCCTACACGCTGAACATCGAGCCGCACACCAGTTACATGTCGCCGCGCACCTCGGAGAACTTCGACATCAGCATGCGGCTGTCCCTGCAGGGCATAGGCGCGGTGCTGCGCAACGAAAACGAGCACACCCTGATCCAGAGCACGGTGCCCGGCGGCCCGGCCGGCAACAGCGGCCAACTCAAGTCCGGTGATCGCATCGTCGGCGTCGCCCAGGGGGCGGATGGCGACATGGAAGACGTCATCGGCTGGCGCCTGCAGGACGTGGTGGACCTGATTCGCGGCCCCAAGGACAGCGTGGTGCGGCTCAATATCGTGTCGAAGAAGGATGGCCCGGACGGCGTACCGCACGAGGTGCGCCTGGTGCGTGACGAGATCAAGCTGGAGGATCAGGCCGCCAAGGGCAAGGTCGTTGACGATCTGCCGGGGATGAACGGCCGCCGTATCGGCGTGATCGATATTCCGGCCTTCTATCGCGACTTCCGCGGCCAGAGCAGTGGCGATCCCGATTTCCGCAGCACCACCCGCGACGTGCGCGTGATCCTGGCCGACCTGCAGAAGCAGGGAGTGGAGGGCATCGTCATCGACCTGCGCCAGAACGGCGGTGGCGCGCTGAGCGAGGCCACCGAGCTGACCGGCCTGTTCATCGAACAGGGTCCGGTGGTGCAGGTGCGTGACGCCGACGGTAACGTCGACGTGGAGCGTGACCCTGATCCGCAACAAGTCTACACCGGCCCGCTGGCGGTGCTGGTGGACCGCAACAGTGCTTCCGCCTCGGAGATCTTTGCCGGCGCCATCCAGGACTACAAGCGCGGCCTGATCCTGGGTGAGCCTACCTACGGCAAGGGCACGGTGCAGACCCTGGTGGACCTGTCCCGTTTCGTGCGTACCGACCACGATCTGGGCCGGCTGCGTCTGACCATGGCGCAGTTCTTCCGCGTCAATGGCGGCAGCACCCAGCACCGTGGCGTGATGCCGGATATCGTTTTCCCCACCGTGGGTGGTTCGGCCGATCATGGTGAGCGTGCACTGGAAAAGGCCTTGCCCTGGGCGTCCATTGCGCCGGTGGCCCATGACGTCAGTCACCTGGCAGCACTCGCCAATCTGCGGGAACTGCACGAGCGCCGCATCATCCAGGACGCCGGCTTCCGTTTCCTCAGCGAGCAGGAGGCCGAATTTGCACAGGCCGAGGCACGCAATACCATCAGCCTGCGCGAGGATCTGCGCCGCAGCGAGTGGCAGAGCCGCGAACAGGCCCAACTGGATAGCTTGAACCGACTGCGTGTCCACCGCGGTCTGCCGCCCCTGAAGTCGCTGCTGGACGAAGAGGAACTGTCCGAGCAGGATGACAAGGAAAAGGATGAGGCCGGCATTGCCCGCATCATGCTGGACGAGTCGGTACGCATCCTGGCCGACTACATCGAGGCCCGTGCACCGCTCACCGCGCAGCTGCCTTGAGCGGTACGCCGGCCCCGGCCCGTCGGGGCGACTGACGGCCACAGCCGGGCGGCTATAATGGCGCCTCCATGCGGTGGTACTTTTAGGATCATTCTTTGCACACTCTTGATGAGCGTCTCGCGCGGCTGCAGGCCAACGGCGATAGTCGCCTGCTCAGCCATGGCCTGATCGGGCTGGAAAAGGAAACCCTGCGGGTGGCGGAGGAGGGCGGCATTGCCATGACGCCCCATCCCCGCGCGCTGGGATCGGCACTGACCCATCCCTGGCTGACCACCGACTATTCCGAGGCGCTGCTCGAATTCATCACCCCGCCCTTCGACGACGCACTGCGTGCGCTGGACTACCTGGCCGACCTGCATACCTACGTCTACCAGCACCTGCAGGATGAATTCCTGTGGGCCACCAGCATGCCCTGCATCGTGCGCGGCGAGGCCCAGATCCCGGTCGGCGAGTACGGCAGCTCCAACGCCGGCCGCATGAAGCAGATCTACCGGATCGGGCTGGGTCACCGCTACGGCCGCGTCATGCAGGTGATCTCGGGCGTGCATTACAACTACTCGATACCCGAGGCCTTCTGGCCCATGTATGCCGAGCTGGCGGGCGAGCCGGGACAGTCACTGCGCGGGGTGCGTGATACGCACTACATGGGCATGATCCGCAACCTGCTGCGCAACGGCTGGCTGATCCCCTACCTGTTCGGGGCCTCGCCGGCGGTGTGCAAGTCCTTCCTGGCGGGCCGGCCGGCGCCGGCCAATCTGCAGCAGTTCGACGACACCACGCTGTACGAGCCCTATGCCACCTCGCTGCGCATGGGCGACATCGGCTACCAGAACCGTCGCGAGGAGGGGATCGGCGTCAAGGCTGACTACAACAGCCTGGATGCCTACGTGACCAGTTTGCGCAAGGCCATTTCCACCCCGGCGGCCCAGTGGGAAAAGATCGGCATCAAGGTGGACGGCGAATATCGTCAGCTCAACGCCAACCTGCTGCAGATCGAAAACGAGTACTACAGCTCGGTGCGTCCCAAGCAGATCCTCAAAGACATGGAAAAGCCCACTCATGCCCTGGCTGACCGCGGCATCCGTTATGTGGAACTGCGCTCGCTGGACGTCAACGCCTATGAGCCGATGGGCGTTTGTACCGGCCAACTGCGTTTCCTCGAATGCTTCATGCTTGCCTGCCTGTTGACGGACAGTCCGCCGGTGGGTCGCAGCGAGCGGGCCGAGATCGACAACAACATGGAATTGGTGGCTCACCGCGGTCGCGAGCCGGGGCTGGCCTTGATTCGCGATGGCCGCTCGGTGCCACTCAAGGGCTGGGCAGGCGAGCTGCTGGATGCGGCCTCAATGGTGGCCGAACTGCTGGATGCCGAGCGCGGCGGGATCGACTATCAGGCCTCGGTGTGCGATCAGCGTGACAAGATTTGCGATCCGGAGGCTACCCCCTCGGCGCGCATGCTGTCTGAGATGCGGGCCAATGGCGAGGGCTTCTATGGTTTTGCGCGGCGGCTGTCCCGGGAGCATCAGGCCTATTTTTCAGGCTGCCGGCTGAGCAAGGAACAGCAAGCGATGCTGGACGACGAGGCGCAGACGTCCATGCAGCGCCAGGCGGCCATCGAAGATGCCGATACCCAGGACCTGGACAGCTTCCTGGCGCGTTATTTCGCCGGCCTTTAACCGGACTAGCGCCTGCCGCCGCCCGACACCTTGAGCAGCAGGCGATCGAATGCGCGGCTGGACAGCAGCCGCTTCAGGTAGCCGAGCAGGTAGGTGGGGAAGGTCACGTAGTAGCGTGGCCGTGCCCGCCGGCTCTCCAGGGCATGGATGACCTTCTTCAGCACCGCCTCCGGCGGCAGGGTGAAGGGTTGTGCCGGCCCCTCTTTTTCCAGCCGTTCGCGCATGGCGCGGTACTTGTCCCGATGCACGCTGCGCTCGGTGTCGATGCTGGCCTCGAACATGCGTCGGGCGTTGTGCCGGAATCTGCTGGTGATGGGGCCGGGCTGGATAAGGCTGACCTGGATGCCGCTGCCGGCCAGTTCCACCCGCAAGGTGTCGGTCAGTCCTTCCAGGGCGAACTTGGAGCAGTTGTAGGCACCACGGAAGGGCAGTCCGACGAAGCCCAGGATGGAGCTGTTCTGGATGATGCGCCCCTCGCCCTGGGCGCGCATCACCGGAATCACCTGGCGGGTCAGTTCGTGCCAGCCGAGCAGGTTGGTCTCCAGCTGGGCGCGCAGCGCGGCGCGGCTCAGGTCCTCCACCGCACCGGGCAGGCCATAGGCGCCGTTGTTGAACAGGCCGTAGAGCTGCCCGCCGGTTGACTCAAGCACCGTCCGCAGCGCCAGCGTGATGCTGGCGTCGTCGTCCAGGTCCAGTTGTACCGCCTCAAGCCCTTCTTCACGCAGCCGCGCCACGTCCGCCGCCTTGCGGGCGCTGGCGAAAACCCGGTAGCCACGCACCTGCAGGCCATGGGCGACGCAATGGCCGATGCCGCTGGAGCAGCCGGTGATGAGTACGGGGCGGGGGGCATGCATGGTGACTCTGCTTCCTGTTGGTATCCGGGTTGCCGTCATTTTAGGGCCACCAAGAACTAAAGTTCTCGTCCGATCTTCCGCTAAGTCTGACAGTTCTGTGTGGCGGTCCCCGGTGGGGGGCGGCAAAGCGGTTTTCTGGAGGTCGGTTCGTGGATATCGCAACCCTGATTGGTTTGCTGGGGGGCTTCGGCATCATCATCGGTGCTATTGCCACCGGTGGCGATGTAATGCTGTTCGTCAATGTGCCGTCCATCCTGATCGTGATCGGTGGCACCTTCATGGTGACCCTGATGCAGGTGTCACTGGGTGACTTTCTCGGCTCCTTTGCCATCGGTATGAAGGCCTTCCTGTATAAGGTCGAAGACCCCAAGAAACTGATCGAAGAGGCGGTGGCGCTGGCTGACGTGGCCCGCAAGAACGGCCTGCTGGCCCTGGAAGGTCAGGAGATCAGCAATGAGTTCATGGCCAAGGGTATCGGCCTGTGCGTGGACGGCCATGACCCGGCGCTGGTGCAGAAGATGCTGTCCAAGGACATGAGTCTGACCATTGCGCGTCACGAGGTGGGGCAGCGCATGTTCACCAATATGGCCATCATGGCGCCCGCCATGGGCATGATCGGCACCCTGGTGGGCCTGGTGCAGATGCTGGCCAACATGTCAGACCCGGCCAGTATCGGCCCGGCCATGGCGGTGGCGCTGCTGACCACCCTGTATGGGGCTGTGATCGCCAATGCCTTCGCCCAGCCGATGGCCGACAAGCTGGCACGTGCCACCGAGCTGGAAAAGGCCAACAAGGGGCTGATCCTGGAGACCATCATGGGCATCCAGGAGGGTATCAACCCCAAGGTGCTGGCCCAGTTGCTGCAAACCTATCTGCCGGGCAGCAAGCGCCCGAAAGAGGAATAGGGCGTGGAAGAGGAATGCCCCAAATGTCCCCAGGGGCTGCCGCCCTGGCTGGCGACCTTTGCCGACCTGATGTCCCTGTTGATGTGCTTCTTCGTGTTGCTGCTGTCCTTTGCCGAGATTGACGCGATCCGCTTCAAGAAGATGGCCGAGTCGATGAAGGACGCCTTCGGTGTCCAGCAGGAGATTCCCGCCCCGGATACCGTCAAGGGGGTCAGCGTCATCAAGCAGGAATGGAGTCCCAGCATCGCCCCTGAAGCGGTGATCACCGAGATCCGCCAGGAGACCAGCCCGGAGGAGCGTGAGCACGTCAAGATGAGCGGCGACAAGGAAGCCATGGACGACGCGCAGGTGATGGAGAGCGCCCAGCAGGTGCTGGAGAAAGAGATGGCCGAGCAGGCCGAGTTGCTCAAGGCGGCCCTGCAGGACGAGATCGGCGAGGGTATGGTGACGGTGGAGCGGGAAGGCGCCAAGATCATCCTGCGCATCCGCGAGAAGGGCTCATTCCGTTCCGGCAGCGCCAGCCTGGATGCCGGTTTCTACGACGTGATGGACCGTATCAGCAGCGTGCTGCAGGACACCCCTGGAGACATCGTGGTGGCCGGCCATACCGACAATATCCCGATCCGCTCCGGGCGTTTTCGCTCCAACTGGGAGCTGTCATCAGCCCGCGCCGTGACCGTGGTGCATGCGCTGCTGCGTAATCCCAATGTGAATCCCGAGCGGGTGCTGATCGAGGGCTGGGCCGATACCAAGCCCCTGGTGGCCAATGACACCCCGGACAACCGGGCCCAGAATCGTCGTGTCGAACTGCTGGTTCGGCGTGGCAAGGACGAGGAATTGGGCGAACTGGCCCAATAACGGAAACTTAGCGACATGACTGATTCCCGGAGCAACAAGGGCACGGAGTGTGACCGACGGCAGTTCTTTCGCATCGATGACACGGTGCGGCTGCAGATCCAGCCGCTGTCTCCTGCCGATCTGGCGGCCGGCGTGGCCAACCTGGAGCGGGGCTTCGACGGCAACTTCACCGTCATGTCCAGCTTGGCGGCGGTGACCGCCCAGATGGCCGCGAGCATGCGCCGCATCGAAAATCACGACGCCGACGTGGCGGCCTATCTGCGCGGTCTGGATCAGAAGATCGAGATCCTGGGCCGTGCCTTTCTCGCCCAGGAATCGGAATTGATGTCCTCCGAGCACCAGTCAGTGAACCTGAGCGCCGGTGGTGTCTCGGTGTGCGTCAACAACCCCATGGACGTGGGTCAGGGGCTGGAAATCCGCATGCTGCTGTATCCGTCCTTTACCGGCCTGCTCAGTTTCGGCGAGGTGGTCGGCTGTATCGAGATGGACCCTGATGAAAACGATGGCTACGACTACCAGCTGCGGGTGGAGTTCGTGCATATGCGCGAGCAGGATCGGGAGATTCTGATTCGTCATGTGCTGCACCGCCAGAGCGAGATCCTGCGCGCCCGGCGCGAGGAGTCGAGCAAAGGCGGGCCTGGCGGGGATTGAAAGACAGCGCTGTCGCCTCCACCTGCCATGAAGCTGCTGCGGTGGCCGCGGTGTGTGATAAAATCGCCGCAATTCAGGGTTTTAGGTTTTGAGGTGGCACCATGCCTTTTTACGAATACCGTTGCGAAGCCTGCGGCCACGAGCTGGAGGCCATGCAGAAGATGAGCGATGCACCGCTGACCGACTGTCCGGCCTGCGGCGCCGCCGCCCTCACCAAGCTGATCTCGGCCGCGGGCTTCCGCCTCAAGGGCGGCGGCTGGTACGAGACCGACTTCAAGAGCGGCGCCAAGAAGAACGTCGCCGACAGTGGTTCCGCTGCGGCTTCAAGCAGCGGCCACAGCTGCGGCGGCGGCAGCTGCTCCAGCTGCGACTGAACCACTGACCGCCGTCTGATCGGGGCCGCGCCCGCAAGGTCGCGGCCCCGTTCTATGTTGCGGCCCCTGAAGCTCCCCCGTAACATTCCCGCTTCTCGAACGGCCGTGCCCGGTCGTTGCACGCATTACAAGGGTTTTTCCATGCGCAGCCACTATTGCGGTGAAGTCAACGCCGCACATATCGATGAAACTGTTGAACTGTGCGGCTGGGTGCATCGCCGTCGCGACCACGGCGGGGTGATCTTCATCGACCTGCGCGACCGCCAGGGCCTGGTGCAGGTGGTCTACGACCCGGACGTGGAAGACGTGTTCGCCACCGCCGAGCAGGTGCGCTCCGAGTACGTGCTGCGCATCAAGGGCCGCGTGCGCCGCCGCCCGGCGGGCACCGAGAACAAGGACCTGTCCACCGGCGAGATCGAGATACTCGGCAAGGAACTGGAGATTCTCAACCGCGCTGACACACCGCCCATCCAGATGGACGACGACGACGTCTCCGAAGAGCTGCGGCTGCGTTATCGCTACATCGACCTGCGCCGTCCGGTGATGCAGCAGCGCATGATCATGCGCTCCAAGGTCACCCGCGCGCTGCGCTATTTCCTCGATGACCATGACTTCATGGACATCGAGACCCCCATGCTGACCAAGGCGACCCCCGAGGGCGCCCGTGACTACCTGGTGCCCAGCCGTACCCACCAGGGCAAGTTCTTCGCCCTGCCGCAGTCGCCGCAGCTGTTCAAGCAGCTGCTGATGATGTCCGGCATGGACCGTTACTACCAGATCGTGCGCTGCTTCCGCGATGAGGACCTGCGTGCCGACCGCCAGCCCGAGTTCACCCAGCTGGACATCGAGATGTCCTTCATGAACGAAGAGCAGATCATGGCCCTCACCGAGAACATGATCCGCAAGCTGTTCAAGGACGTGCTGGACGTCGAGCTGCCCGATCCCTTCCCGCGCATGACCTGGGAAGAGGGTATGCGCCGCTTCGGCTCCGACCGTCCGGACCTGCGTTGCCCGCTGGAGCTGATCGACGTCGCCGACCTGATGGATGAAGTGGAGTTCAAGGTGTTCGCCGGCCCCGCCAAGGATCCCAAGGGCCGCGTCGCCGCGCTGCGCCTGCCCAAGGGCGGCGAGCTGTCGCGCAAGGAGATCGACGACTACACCAAGTTCGTCGGCATCTACGGCGCCAAGGGCCTGGCCTACATCAAGGTCAACGACAAGGCCGCCGGTCGTGACGGCCTGCAGTCGCCGATCCTGAAGTTCCTGCCGGACAGTGCCGTGGAAGGCATCATGGCGCGCACTGGTGCCGAGGACGGCGACCTGATCTTCTTCGGCGCCGACAAGACCACCGTCGTCAACGAGGCGCTGGGTGCCCTGCGGGTCAAGCTGGGCGAGGATCGCGGCCTGATGGAAGGCGAGTGGAAGCCGCTGTGGGTGGTGGACTTCCCGATGTTCGAGTGGGCCGACGACCGCTGGCATGCGCTGCATCACCCGTTCACCGCGCCCAAGGAGTCCGACCTGGACAAGCTGGACAGCGACCCGGGCAACTGCCTGTCACGCGCCTACGACATGGTGCTCAACGGCACCGAGCTGGGCGGCGGTTCCATCCGTATCTTCCGCGAGGCGGTGCAGGCCCAGGTGTTCAAGCTGCTGGGTATCGGCGAGGAAGAGGCCAAGGAAAAGTTCGGCTTCCTGCTCGACGCGTTGCGTTACGGCTGCCCGCCACACGGTGGCCTGGCCTTCGGCCTGGACCGGCTGGTGATGCTGATGGCCGGTGCCGGCAGCATCCGTGACGTGATGGCCTTCCCCAAGACCCAGAGTGCGTCCTGCCTGCTGACCCAGGCACCGTCCGAGGTCAGCCCGGCTCAGCTGCGCGAGCTGAACATCCGTCTGCGGGTGCCGCAGGCGGAGGAGAGCAAGGGCTGATTTGTCAGCCGCTGCTGATACAGAAAAGGCCCGCCGAATGGCGGGCCTTTTTCATGTCCGACGCCGGGATGGTGCGGTTATTCGGTGACCTCGATATGCAGGTGTTTGCGCAGCATGGCCGCCAGCTCCCGGGCATCGAACTTGGGTACGTAGTCGTCCGCACCCACGGCCCGGCCGATGTCGACGTTGGCATCGGCGGACAGGGAGGAGTGCATGATCACCGGGATGCCCTTGAAGCGACCGCTCTCCTTGATCTTCTTGGTCAGCACGTAACCGTCCATGCCGGGCATCTCCACGTCGGTCAGGATAAGGCTGATCAGCTTGTTGGAGGCGACCCCGCTGGCGTCGGCGCGGTCGGCGATCTCCTTGAGCTTTTCCCAGGCTTCGATGCCGTTCTTGGCGGACAGGTGCTTGACGCCCATGTGGTCCAGGGTGGTCTCGATCTGCTTGCGCGCCACGCTGGAGTCGTCGGCGAACATGACGGTGGCGTCGATGTCCAGTTTCTCCACCTCGGCAAGATCCGCCGGGTCTATGCCCATGTTGGAGGTCTCGGCGAGGATCTTCTCCACGTCGAGGATCATCACGATGCGGTCGTCCTGCAGCTGCGACACGGCGGTCACCAGGCCGCCCATGCGATGCGCCATCATGGTCGGCGGAACCTTGATATCGTTCCATTCCATGCGGATGATCTGTTCCACCGAGTGCACCAGGAAGCCCTGGATACCCTTGTTGTACTCGGTGACTACCAGGATGCCGGGCGGCTCATCGATATCCATGTTGCAGAAATGCGCCAAGTCCACCACCGGGATGGTATTGCCGCGCAGGCTGACCATGCCCTTGACGCCGGGCGGCATGTCCGGGGCCTTGGTGATGGCCGGCAGGTTCATGACCTCGCGGACCTTGAACACGTTGATCCCGAAGACCTCTTCACGCCCGGTGGCCCGGTCTTTGCCAAGGCTGAAGAGCAGAATTTCCAGCCGGTTGGCGCCGGCCAGTTTGGTGCGTTCGTCGACAGACTGAATAAAGTTAGCCACGGTAGTCCCACATCCTGGTGTTGTTTGGGTTTGGCCCTTTGATCGGCCCCGGCGGAAGAAACTTGAATGTCGATTTGCAGCAGTCCGTCTATGCCCTTTGCTTCTCCGAGTGATAAGCCTGTGCGCCCCTTCAAGCGGCCGGTGTCGGTACTGGTGCTGGTGTGCACCCGGGCGGGGGAGGTGTTGCTGATGGAGCGCACCCGGCCGAGCGGTTTCTGGCAGTCGGTGACCGGCTCACTGGAATGGGGCGAGAGCCCGCTGGCCGCGGCGCGGCGCGAGCTGCGGGAGGAGACGGGGCTGGATCCGGCCGGATTGGTGGATCTGCACCGGGGGGCGCGTTTCCCCATCCTGCCGGCCTGGCGGGCGCGCTATGCGCCCGGGGTGCGCAGCAACCGGGAACACTGGTTCGTGCTGATGCTGGCGGGGCCGCGGCGACCCCGGCTCAACCCGGACGAACACCGCCGTTGGCGCTGGCTGCCGGCGGCCCGGGCGGCGCGGCTGGCCAGTTCCTGGACCAATCGCCGGCTGATCCGGCTCACCTGCGGTGTCTAGCGGTCTAGTCGTCCCGGCCGGCGGCCTTGGACTGCTTGGGCGGGGAGGGCGGATTGGGCAGGGTCGGCACCAGCGCCACCACGTCGTCGCCGGCCAGCTTGGTGAAGGGTTCGGCGAACTGCTTGTTCACCGTCACCCGCACCCGTTCGTCGGCCGGTAGGTAGGCTTTATCCCTGGCGCGTTGCCGCAACCAGGCCAGCAGCGACTGCACATCGGTCACCTCGGCCGGGGTATCCACCTGCTCGGCGTCGCTGCGCATGAACTTGGCCAGGTAGGCGAAGTACAGCAACTGCAGTTGCTTGGAGCCGGCGTCCACCTGTTTGCGGTTGAGACTGGCCTGCTCCAGTGGGGCCAGGTGGCCGGCCCAGTTTTCCGCCTGCTTCAGCCTCGGTTCGTGGAGGCTCTCCCAGGAGAAGATGCCGGTATCGTGGTCGTCGTCGAAGGCGATACGCACCGCGTAGCTGCCCTGGTGGTCGAGACTGTCGATGTCGACCTGTTCCTTGCCGCTGATCGGCGTGCGGCGGCTTTTTTCCTCGGCGGCCGGGGAGAACACCCGCAGGTATTCGCAAGGCAGTTCGAAGTGCAGACCAGCGGCAACGCGGATACTCGGCAGCCGGGACTTGCGGTGCAGATTGATCTCGATGGGTGCCGGGTGGCGGTTCTCACTACTGATGATCGTTCTGGATTCGGCCGGTTCTTCAGTTGTCCGCATCCCGTCATGGCCGACCGGGAGCGGCAAGGGAATGTCCGGCGGCGTGGGCGCGGAGCCAAGCGGATGGTAAAATCCGCCGATTCGACTTTTCCGCCGGGCTGGCGCCCGGTCTATAGCGTGGACGAGGTAGTGATATGGCCGGTCATAGCAAATGGGCCAACATCAAGCACAAGAAGGCCGCCGTTGATAAGCAGCGCGGCAAGCTCTGGACCAAGCTGATCCGTGAGATCACCGTGGCCGCCAAGGAGGGGGGCGAACTGGCCTCCAATCCGCGGCTGCGCCTGGCGGTGGACAAGGGCCAGGCGGCCAACATGCCCAAGGACACCATCGAGCGCGCCATCAAGCGCGGCGCCGGTGCCGGCGAGGGCGAGGATTACGAGGAGATCCGCTACGAGGGCTACGGCCCTGGCGGCGTGGCGGTGATGGTCGACTGCATGACCGACAACCGCAACCGCACCGCCTCCGAGGTGCGTCACGCCTTCTCCAAGCACGGCGGCAACCTGGGCACCGACGGCTCGGTGGCCTACCTGTTCACCAAGCGCGGCATCATCAGCTACGCGCCCGGTGCAGACGAGGACGCCATCATGGAGGCCGCCCTGGAGGCCGGCGCCGAGGACGTGATCGGCAACGACGACGGCTCCGTCGACGTCTACACCACGCCCGAGGACTACGAGGACGTGCGCCAGGCCATGACCGACGCCGGCCATGCGCCGGACAATGCCGAGGTGACCTACGACGCCGCGGTCAAGCCCGAGCTGGACCAGGAGGCGGCCGAGAAGCTGCTCAGGATGATCGACGTGCTGGAGGACCTGGACGACGTCCAGGACGTGTACTCCAACGCCGACATCGCCGACGAGATCCTCGAGGCCCTCGACGCCTGATGCCACGCATCCTCGGCATCGACCCCGGCTCGCGCATCACCGGCTACGGCATCATCGACAGCGATGGTCGCAAGAGCCGCCACGTGGCGAGCGGCTGCATCCGCACCGGCAAGGGCGAGTTCGCCGAACGGCTGGGGGTGATCTTCGCGGGCATCCGTGAACTGATCGCCGAACATCAGCCGGTGCAGCTGTCCATCGAGCAGGTATTCATGGCCAAGAACGCCAGCTCGGCCCTCAAGCTCGGTCATGCCCGCGGCGCGGCCATCACCGCCGCGGTGACCGTCGGCCTGCCGGTGTTCGAATACACGCCCACCGCGGTCAAGCAGGCCCTGGTGGGCACCGGCCGGGCCGACAAGGAACAGGTGCAACACATGGTGCGGATACTGCTCAGCCTGCAGGGCGAGATGGGCCTGGACCAGTCCGATGCCCTGGGCATCGCACTGTGTCACGCCCACACCAGCAGCAGCCTGCTGCAGATCAACAAGGCGGGGTCACGGCGATGATCGGCATGCTGCGCGGGCGCATCATCCAGCGTCATCCGCCGTTCCTGCTGATCGACGTGGGTGGCGTCGGCTACGAGGTGGAGGCGCCCATGTCCACCTTCTATGCCCTCCCCGAGGGCCAGGCCGAGGTCACCCTGTACACCCACCTGACGGTGCGCGAGGACGCCCACATCCTCTACGGCTTTGCCCGCGAGGCCGACCGCGCCCTGTTCCGCGCCCTGCTCAAGGTCAACGGCGTGGGCGGCAAGATGGCCCTGGCCATCCTGTCCGGCATGACCGCCGACGAGTTCGCGCTGTGCGTGCAGACCGGCGACATCGCTGCGCTGACCCGGCTGCCGGGGGTCGGCAAGAAGACCGCAGAGCGCCTCATCGTTGAGATGCGTGACCGCATCGACGGGCTGTCGGGCAATGTCGCGCCGCTCAAGGCCGGGGCTGCGCCAGCCGGTGCCGGGGCAGCCCCCGCGGACCCCAGTGCCGACGCGGTCAGCGCCCTTATCGCGCTGGGCTACAAGCCGCCCGAGGCCAGCCGCATGGTACGGGCCGTGGCCGCCGAGGGGCTGGGCACCGAGGCGCTGATCAAGGCCGCCCTGCAGGGCAAGGCCGGCTGAGCCACGCGGCGTCATATATGCGGGTTGCGGCAGGGCGGCGCTGCTGCGCTTCAGGTAAGATGCCGGCAATCCCCTATCTGAGGGCGTCGCGGGCCAGCCTGGCCCCCATGCCGCTATGCATATGATCGAACCAGACCGCCTGATCAGCGCCGCCGCCGGCTCCGAGGACGTGGCCATGGACCGCGCCATCCGCCCCAAGAGCCTGGCCGATTACGTCGGTCAGCCGGCGGTCAAGGAGCAGCTGGAGATCTTCATCCCGGCGGCCCGCGCCCGCGGCGACGCGCTCGATCACGTGCTGATTTTCGGCCCGCCCGGGCTGGGCAAGACCACCCTGGCGCACATCATCGCCAACGAGATGGGCGTCAACCTGCGCCAGACCTCCGGCCCGGTGCTGGAAAAGCCCGGTGACCTGGCCGCATTGCTGACCAACCTGGAGCCGGGCGACGTGCTGTTCGTGGACGAGATCCATCGCCTGTCGCCGGTGGTCGAGGAGGTGCTCTATCCGGCGCTGGAGGACTACCAGCTGGACATCATGATCGGCGAAGGCCCGGCGGCCCGCTCCATCAAGGTGGACCTGCCGCCCTTCACCCTGGTGGGCGCCACCACCCGCGCCGGTCTGTTGACCTCGCCGCTGCGCGACCGTTTCGGCATCGTGCAGCGGCTGGAGTTCTACAACAACGCCGACCTGGCGCACATCGTCGGGCGTTCCGCCGCCATCCTGCAGATGCTGGTGGACAGCGCCGGTGCCGCGGAGATCGCCCGCCGCTCCCGCGGCACGCCGCGGATCGCCAACCGCCTGCTGCGGCGGGTGCGCGACTATGCCCAGGTGAAGGCCGACGGCGCGGTCAGCGTGGCGGTGGCCGATGCTGCCCTGTCCATGCTGAAGGTGGACCAGCACGGCTTCGATGCCATGGACCGCAGACTGCTGCTGGCGGTGATCGAAAAGTTCGACGGCGGCCCGGTGGGCGTGGACAACCTGGCGGCGGCCATCGGCGAGGAGCGCGGCACCATCGAGGACGTGCTGGAACCCTACCTGATCCAGCAGGGTTTTCTGATGCGCACCCCGCGCGGCCGGGTGGCGACCCGGCTGGCCTACGAGCATTTGGGTTACACCCCGCCGCGGGGCGGTCCGGCCGATCTGTTTGTCGACCTGGAGGACGCCGACTGACTGAACTTTCAGTCGGCTGGCAACTCTGAGCGATGGTGCGCATGGCAACTTTCGAATGGCCCGTCCGGGTTTATTACGAGGACACGGACGCTGGTGGCGTGGTTTACCACAGCCAGTACCTGAATTTCCTGGAGCGGGCCCGCACCGAATGGCTGCGTGCCGTCGGTTTCGAGCAGGACGCGCTGCGTCAGGATCCCGGGCTGATCTTCGTGGTCAATCGTATGGCTATCGACTATCTGGCCCCGGCCCGTTTCAACGACGCCCTGCGGGTTTCGGTGCAGTTGCAGGAGACCCGCGGCGCGCGTCTGCTGATAAACCAGCAGGTGATGCATCTAAACGATAACAAGACCCTGGTCCGTGCCGAGGTGCAGGTGGTGTGCGTGGATGCCACGCGTTTCCGCCCCATGGCCGTACCGTCCTTCATTCTGGAGAAGTTGCTCGATGCAGACTGATCTTTCCTTCCTGCACCTGGTGCTGGGCGCCAGCCCGTTGGTGCAGCTGGTGATGGCCGCCTTGGTGCTGGCCTCCGTGGCGTCCTGGGCGATGATCTTCGACCGCCTCAAGGTGCTGCGCCGGGCCCGCGACGAGGCCGACGATTTCGAGCGCCGCTTCTGGTCCGGCGGCGACCTGGCCAAGCTGTACCGAGGCATCGACAAGAGCACCGCCAGCGGCATGAGTGCCATCTTCCACGCCGGCTTCCGCGAATACGCCAAGCTGCGCGAGAACCAGGGGCTGGATATCACCGACGTGGTGGAGGGCGTGCGCCGCGCCATGCGGGTGGCCAGCAGCCGCGAGGTGGACAAGCTCGAATCCCACCTGTCTTTCCTGGCCACGGTCGGCTCCACCAGTCCCTACGTGGGCCTGTTCGGTACCGTGTGGGGCATCATGAACGCCTTCGTGGCACTGGGTAACGTCAAGCAGGCCACCCTCAACCTGGTGGCGCCGGGCATCGCCGAGGCATTGATCGCCACCGCCATGGGCCTGTTCGCCGCCATCCCCGCGGTCGTTGCCTACAACAAGTTCTCCCACAACGTGGAACGCCTGGAAGGCCGCTACGACGACTTCCTGGAAGAGTTCTCCAACATCTTGCAGCGCCAGGCCCACGCGGGGCCGAGCCAGGACTGACGACATGGCGCGCCGACACAAGAGTCGCAAGCCGATGGCGGAGATCAACGTGGTCCCGTACATCGACGTCATGCTGGTGCTGCTGATCATCTTCATGATCACCGCGCCGCTGCTCACCCAGGGGGTCAAGGTGGACCTGCCCCAGGGCGAGGCCGACACCATCGAGGAAGAGGCCAAGCGGCCGCTGGTGGTCAGCGTGGATGCAGCAGGCCAGTTCCACATCACTTATGACGATGACCGCACCAAGGCGGTCGATGATGGGGACCTGCTGCACGACGCAGCGGCCATCCTGGTCAATAATCCGGGCATCCCGGTGTACGTCAAGGGTGACAAGGCCGTGGATTACGGTCGGGTGGTCGAGGCCATGGTCATCCTGCAGGCAGCCGGTGCGCCCAGCGTCGGCCTGATCACCGAACCGGCAGAGGGTCGCTAGGCCCATGATGGAACTGTTCCGACGTAATCCCCTGGCGCTGCTGCTGGCGGCGCTGATGCACCTGCTGATCGTGGTGTTCATGGTGGTGGGTCTGGACTGGCGCACCCAGCCCAAGCCGCGTAGCGGTGAACAGGCCCCGGTGCAGGCGCGGCTGCTGGACCAGACCCGGGTGGCCGAGCGGGCCGCCGAGCTGAAGGCCGAGCAGGAGCGCCGTCAGCAGGACAAGGCGGCCATCGAGCGACGCGAGCAGCAGCGCCTGGACAAGCTGCGCGAACAGCAAAAGGCGGAGCAGAGCCGGCTGGCCAAGCTGGAGCAGGAGCGTAAGGCCAAGGAGCAGGCCGAGGCCAAGCGCCAGGCCGAGGAGCAGCAGCGCATCGCGGCGGAAAAAAAACGCCTGGCCGAGATCGAGCGCAAAAAACAGGCAGAGACCAAGCGGCTCGCGGAACTCGAGCAGCAGCGCAAGGCCGAAGAGGCCAAGCAAGCGAAGGCCGAGGCGGCCCGCAAGCAGGCCGAGCAAAAACGCCAGGCGGATGAACTTGCCCGCAAGCAGGCCGAGGAAAAGCGCAAGGCTGAAGAGGTCGCGCGGCAGCAGGCCGAGGCGGAGCAGAAACGCAAGGCCGAGGTCGCCCGCAAACAGGCCGAGGCGGCGGCCCAGGCCAAGCGCGACCAGGCCGAGCGTGAAGCGGCCATGGCCGCGGCATATGAAGAGGAGCGCCTGGCCGGAGAGCAGGGCGATGCCATCAGCGCGATCCGCAGCAAGGTGGAGCGTAACTGGCTGCGGCCACCGGGCACCGACAAGCTGAAGTGCACGGTGCGGGTACGCCTGGGTGCCAGCGGCTCGGTGCTGCTGGTTGAGATCAAGCAGTCCAGCGGCAACGGCGCCTTCGATCGCTCGGTGGAGGCGGCGGTGCGCAAGGCCGACCCCCTGCCCATGCCATCCTCGCCGGTGCTGCAGGCAAAATTCCGCGACCTGACCTTCGTGTTCGACCCGGACAACAACTGAATCGTTGAGACATCATGCGTAAATTCTGGATACTTCTTGTGCTGTTGCCCTGGGCCTTTGCCGCCCGGGCCGAACTGGTGATCGAGATCACCCAGGGCGCCGAGGGCGCCCTGCCCATCGCGGTGGTGCCGTTCGGCTGGACCGGCACCGGCGCCGGGGCGCCGCAATACAACGTGGGCGAGATCGTCGCCGCCGACCTGGCGCGCAGCGGCCGTTTCAAGACGCTGGCGGCGGAGCAGATGCTGGCCCAGCCGCACCGCGGCACCGACGTGGATTTCCGTGACTGGCGCACGCTGCGCCAGGAAAACCTGGTGGTGGGCGAGCTGTCGCCCAACGGCGTGGGTGGCTACCTGGCGCGCTTCCAGCTGTTCGACGTGTACCGCGGCGAGCAGATTGCCGGCTACAACATCGCCACCACGTCGCGGGATCTGCGTGCCGCCGCGCACCATATCGCCGATATCATCTACGAGACCCTGACCGGCGAGCGTGGCGCCTTCTCCACCCGCATTGCCTATGTGATCGCCAAGACAGCGCCTGGCGGCAAGGAGCAGCTGGAACTGCAGGTGGCCGATGCCGACGGCTTCAATCCGCAGACCATCGTGTCCTCCGATGAGCCCATCCTGTCGCCGGCCTGGTCGCCGGACGGTCGCAAGCTGGCCTACGTGTCCTTCGAGAGGCGCCAGCCCAGCGTCTGGGTGCAGGAGGTGCTGACCGGCCGGCGTGAGAAGATCTCCGGGTTCAAGGGCATCAACGGTGCGCCGGCCTGGTCGCCGGACGGTCGTTACCTGGCACTGACCCTGTCCAAGGACGGCAATCCGGACATCTTCGTCATGGATATGCTCAACCGCCAGCTGCGCGCGGTGACCCGCCACTGGGCCATCGACACCGAGCCCGCCTGGTCGCCGGACGGCAAGCACATCGTGTTCACCTCCGACCGTGGCGGCAGCCCGCAGATCTACCGTGTCGCCAGCGGCGGCGGCGAGGCCGAGCGGCTCACCTTTGACGGCGGTTACAATGCGCGGGCCTCCTATTCGCCGGACGGTAAACTGCTGACGCTGGTCACCCGGCCCAACGGTCGCTATCACATTGGTGTGATGGACCTCAAAACACGAAGCATTCAGGCCCTCAGTGAGGGTAATCTCGACGAGTCTCCTAGTTTCGCGCCAAACGGCGGCATGATAATTTATGCAACCAGGGCGAAGGGCCGAGGTGTGCTCGCCGCCGTTTCCACCGATGGACGTGTCAAGCAACGTCTGGGTCTTCAGACCGGCGATGTCCGTGAGCCGGTCTGGTCACCATTCTCTCAACGCAAATAAACTCTTGGAGTTTCTAATAATGAAAACCCGTATCTGGTCGTGGGCCGCACTGTTTGCGGCCGCCCTGGTGCTGACCGCTTGCGGTGGCACCCCGACAAAAGAAGAAGGTGCCCAGGTCCAGGATCGTGGCGCCGAGACCACCGGCACCATCGGTGCCGAGACCGCCGGCGCTGCCGGTGCTAGCGGGATGTATGCCGCTCAGCTGGAAGACCCCAACAGCGCGTTGTACAGCAAGGTGGTTTACTTCGACTTCGACAAGAGCGACATCCGTGCCGAGTTCGTCGACACCCTGCGCGCCCACGCGGCCTTCCTGGCCAACAACCCGGAAGTGAAGGTGAGCATCGAGGGCCACTGCGACGAGCGTGGTTCCCGCGAGTACAACATCGGTCTGGGTGAGCGCCGTGCCAATGCGGTGCTGAACTTCTTCGCCGCCGAAGGTGTTGCCGCCAGCCAGGTGAGCACAATCAGCTACGGCGAAGAGCGTCCCGCCGACGCCGGTCACGACGAGGCCGCCTGGGCCATGAATCGTCGTGGCGTGCTGGTTTACCAGTACTAAGCCGACGTGCGTTACCCGCTGTTGACCTTCGGGCTGGTGCTGGCGACGGCTACGGCCGCCGCCCAGCCCCAGCTGCCGGTGGAGCAGCGACTCGAGCGCCTGGAGCGCCGGGTCGAGCGCATCACCGACCTGACCCTGCAACTTCAGGCCCTCCGTCAGGAGAACCAGGAGCTGCGCGGCCAGCTGGAGGTGCAACAGCACCAACTCCAGAACCTGGAGCGCAAGCAGCGCGACCTGTACCTGGACGTGGACCAGCGCCTGTCCAACCTGCAGAGCGGCACTGCACCCAAGGCACCCACTCCTGCGACGGCCGCTGTACCCGCGGCAACCGAGCAGGCATCGGCCCTACCGGCCGAGACCGCCGCCGTCGCGCCCGCGCCGGTGGACCCGGTGGCTGAGAAGGCCGCCTATGACGCCGCTTATGACCTGTTGCGTCCCGAGCAGCGCCGTTACCCCGAGGCGATCAGCGCCTTTAACGAATTCCTTGCCAAGTATCCCAATGGGGACCTGGCTGCCAACGCCCGCTACTGGCTGGCCGAGGCCTACTACGTCACCAACCAGAACGAGCAGGCCCTGGCCGCGTTCCGCACGGTGGTGGAAAAAGACCCGCAAAGCCCCAAGGCGCGTGGCGCCTGGCTGAAGATCGGCTACCTGCTGCATGCGCTCGCCAAGCGCGACGAGGCCCGCCAGGTCCTCGAACAGGTCATCAAGGACTACCCCGCGTCAGCGGAGGCCGGCATGGCCCGCCAGCGCCTGGATCGCATCGCCAGCGAACGGCGCTAAGCGCTGTAGTCCCGTGTCCCGACTGCGCATCACCGAGATCTTTCATTCCCTGCAGGGGGAGAGCCGCACCGTTGGTCTGGCCACGGTGTTCGTGCGCCTTACCGGCTGTCCGCTGCGCTGCGGCTATTGCGATACCGCCTACGCCTTCAAGGGTGGCGAGTGGCGCGAGATCGACGACATCCTGGCCGAGGTGGCCGGCTACGGCGCCCGCTACGTCACCGTCACCGGCGGCGAGCCGCTGGCGCAGAAGGACTGCCTGGAGCTGCTCACCCGCTTGTGTGACGCCGGCTACGAGGTCTCCCTGGAGACCAGCGGCGCGCTGGATGTGTCGGCAGTCGACCCTCGGGTGGTCAAGGTCATGGACCTGAAGACCCCGGCCTCCGGCGAGCTGGACAAGAACCTGTACGGCAACATCGACCACCTGAATCCGCACGACCAGGTGAAGTTCGTCATCTGCGACCGCGGCGACTACGACTGGGCCAAGGCGCAGATCGTCGAACACCGCCTGGCCGAGCGCTGCGAACTGCTGATGTCGCCCAGTCACGGCCAGCAGAACGCCACCGAGCTGGCCGAATGGATCCTGGCCGACAAACTGCCGGTGCGCTTCCAGCTGCAGCTGCACAAATACCTGTGGAACGATGCACCGGGGCACTGAGCAGAAGAAGGCCGTGGTGCTGCTGTCCGGTGGCCTGGACTCGGCCACCGTGCTGGCCATCGCCCGGGAACAGGGTTACGCCTGCTATGCGCTGAGCTTCAACTACGGCCAGCGGCACGTGGCCGAGCTGAACGCGGCGCGGCGGGTGGCGGACAGCCTGGGCGTGGTCGAACACAAGATCCTGCCCATGGACCTGACCGCCATCGGCGGCTCCGCCCTGACGGACAACGCGATCGACGTCCCCGAGGACGGCGGCGAAGGCATACCCGTCACCTACGTGCCTGCCCGCAATACCGTGTTTCTGTCCCTGGCGCTGGGCTGGGCCGAGGTGCTGGGCGCTCATGACCTGTTCGTGGGCGTCAATGCGGTGGATTATTCGGGCTATCCGGACTGCCGCCCGGAATATATCGCCGCCTTCGAGCGTCTAGCTAACCTGGCCACCAAGGCCGGGGTGGAGGGGCATCCCTTCCATATCCACGCGCCGCTGATCGAGCTGACCAAGGCCCAGATCATCGCCGAGGGTACCCGGCTGGGAGTGGACTACGGGCTGACCGTGTCCTGCTACCGGGCCGATGCCGATGGTCGGGCCTGCGGTCACTGCGATTCGTGTCGGTTCCGTGCCGAGGGTTTCCGGCAGGCCGGCATCGCCGATCCCACCCGCTACGCCTGAACCGCGTCCGGGTCAGGCTTGCCGGACCGGGACAGTCCTGTAAAATCGCGCGCTTTACAGATAACTAGATAACTTCAGACCGTGTGTCGGTCAGGGGAAGCACATGTCATTCGAGAGCTTTGCTGAGGCCCAGTCGTTTCTGCTGTGGTCCACCTTTGTCATCGCCCTGATCATGGGTGCGGTGGTCAACAAGACCAACTTCTGCACCATGGGCGCCGTGTCCGACATGGTGAACATCGGCGATATGGGCCGCATGCGTGCCTGGCTGTTCGCCGTCGCCGTGGCCATCATCGGCATGCTGGTGCTCGAGGCCAACGGCCTGGTGGCACCGGACGACGCCTTCCCCCCTTACCGCGCCGGCAACCTGCTGCTCGCCGAGAACATCATCGGTGGCATCCTGTTCGGCATCGGCATGACCCTGGCCTCGGGCTGCGGCAACAAGTGCCTGATCCGCATCGGTGGGGGCAACATCAAGTCCATCTTCGTGTTCGCCATCATCGGCGTGATCGCCTACTTCATGGTCAGCCCCTTCCCGGGCACCGACAAGACCCTGATGAGCGTGCTGTTCTACGACTGGATCCGTCCGCTGTCGGTGAACCTGGGCGCCTCCCAGGACCTGGGCACCGTGATCGCCGGCAAGGACAACGCCATGACCGCTCGCATCGTCATCGGTGGCATCCTCGGCCTGCTGTTGCTGTGGTTCGTGTTCAAGTCCGCCGAGTTCCGCACCAGCTTCGACAACATCCTGGGCGGCCTGGTGGTCGGCCTGGCGGTGCTGGCAGCCTGGTACGTCAGCTCCAACATCACCATCGGCGACGACGGCCTGACCCTGCGCGGCTTCGTGCAGGACTGGTCCTTCCTGGCCGATTCGCCCGAAGGCAAACCAGCCGACAGCCGCCCGTTGAGCCCGCAGTCCTTCACCTTCATCAACCCGATGGGGCAGACCGTCGGCTACCTCGCCTCCGGTTTCGAGAGCAAGCTGCTGACCTTCGGCATCATGGCCTTCGGCGGCGTCATTGCCGGCTCGCTGCTGTGGTCCATCGTCAGCCGCAGCTTCCGCATCGAGTGGTTCAACGACAGCAAGGACTTCGTCACCCACGTGATCGGCGCCATCCTGATGGGCTTCGGCGGCGTGCTGGCCATGGGCTGCACCATCGGCCAGGCCGTCACCGGCGTGTCCACCCTGGCCATCGGCTCCTTCATCACCTTCGGCGCCATCGTGCTGGGCTCCGGCCTGACCATGAAGGTGCAGTTGTACAAGATGGTGTACGAGGACGAGGCCACCCTCGCCAAGTCACTGATCACCGGCCTGGTGGACTTCAAGCTGCTGCCGTCGAGCATGCGCAAGCTGGACGCCATTTAAGCGAAAAAGGGGGTTGGAAGGCATGGATGCCTTCTGTATAATTCGCGCTTCCTTCCAGGGGCGACAGTCACTGGGACGAAGCAAAAAGGGCCGTTAGCTCAGTTGGTAGAGCAGTTGACTTTTAATCAATTGGTCGCTGGTTCGAATCCAGCACGGCCCACCATACAAGAAGGCCCCGTGAGTCATCACGGGGCCTTTTTCTTTGTCCGGCGTACAGGTCCCGCTAGAGCAGGGCACGCAGTTGTGCGGCGCCTTCCGGTGGCCACTCGCCATCGCCATAGCGGGCCTGATCCAGTCGTTCCAGCAGCGTGGCCAGATCCCGGGCCTGGCTTGCTGTAAGCTGATACAGTCGCCTGTAGCCGGTGGCCCAGGCATGCAATGTGCGCAGCGGGGTGTCGGTCCCGGGCAGGGGCTGGGTCAGCAGAGCCGTGGCCAGCCGATCGGCATCCTGGGCCCGCCGCAGTCTGCTGCGCAACCCGCGTCGATAGCGCCACAGATCCAAGTGACCGGCCAGGCTCCGCCGCCGCCAAACCGCCACCAGCAATAGCGCAACCAGCAGCGCCCAGGCGGCCGGATGCCAGGCCCTGGCCGGGGGGCTGGGATGCAGGGTCTGCAGCCGGCCGGCCTGTGGATCGAAGAACACCACCCCGGCGGGGTCGGGGTTGGCCCGGGTCCAGTCGATGCGGGCCTGGCTGTGGGTGCCCGGTTCGCCGAGTGGCAGCCGGGCGGTGGTGGCCGGCAGCCCGGCGCGCTGCAGGGCGGTGGCGAGATCGTCGGCGTCGATGCCGTCGGCGAACAGCCCGGCTGTCGGGGTATCGACCGGGTAGATCCGGCCCACCGGCACCGTCGGCGGCACATAGGCCGGCAAAGGCTGTACTGCCAGCGCGGTGTCGGGGAAATGGAAACGCCGTAGCGGCACGCCGTCGCGCACATAGTTCAGCACCGGCGCGGTCAGGACGGTCTGGCCGGCCTGCCGGGGGCGCAGCAGCCAGCGGTACCGATAGCGGCTCCGGCTATCGGCCTGGATGGTTGCGGTGACCGGCAGGGCCTGCACGGCGACCCCGGCCGGTTGGAAGCTGCCCAGTTCCAGCCGGGCCTCGCTGGTGGCCATGTCCAGCCACAGTTCGACGAGCAGTTCCTGACGCTGCCAGGGTTGCGGGCTGCTCACCGACCAGTGCGGCTGCAGGGCCTCGCCGGCCTCCAGCGCGGCCCCGACCGTTACCGGCAGGGTATCGCTCTGCGCTCCGCCGAGGCGTAGCGGCGGCAGGCTCAGTCGGCCGCTGCGCCTGGGGGTCAGCCGCAGCCGCAGGCGCTGGGCATCGACCTCGCGAACGGCATAGCCCTGGTCCACGGCAAAATCGGTCTGCCAGGGGGCGGTGTCGATGCGGTCCAGGTCGGCCGGTCCCTGGTACCAGAGTTGTATGGTGAGAGGGCGACCCAGTTCGGCCTCGGTCCGCTCACCGGCGGGGGTGCCCGGTAATACCAGCCACAGCCGGTAGTCGTCGGCGACGCTTGCCTGCCCGGCCAGCAGCCAGCACAGGCCGATCAGCCGGCTGATCCGATGTCCGGTCATGCAACTCACCATGGCCGCACCCCGGGCAGGGTCAGTGGTTCGGCGGGCGTGGTGGGCAGGCCTTCTGCCCGCTCCAGCAGATTCTGCCACAGGCTGACGTCGGCCATGCCCAGGTCGGCGCCGCTACCATAGCCCTGGCCCCAGGGCGCATTGGCGTCGGCCTGTCGGGTCTCGGCCAGGCGGGTGTAGTTGAGGCCGCGGTTGATCAGGTCCTGCCGCTGGGCGGCGGACAGGGCCAGGCCGGTGGCAGGGGTCTGGGGTAGCAGTGTCAGGCGCGGATCGTCTGGGGGCTGGGCATCGCCGGCAGGGCCGCTGGTCGGACCGCGACCTGCGCGGCGCTCGGCCTGCGGGCTGCCGGCCAGATGCTTCACCTCGGCCGCCAGGGCGGTGGCGAAGTCGCGGTTATGCCGGGCGGCAGGATAGTCGGCGCGGTAGCGCAGGGCGTCGTCGAACAGCGCCGCCGCCCCGGCAAAGTCGCCATCCTGGAACACGCTGTGCGCCAGGTTGTAGACCGCCCTGGCGCGGGCATCGGCGTCCGGGGCGATCAATACCGCCCGGGCAAAGGCCTGTCGCGCACAGCCCCAGTCCTGCTGGCGGTGGCAGGTGGCGCCGCTGCCCATGCGGCCGGCATAGCCGGGCAGCTCGTCGAACAGCGCCTGGGCTCGGCTCAGGTCATCGGCGTCCAGCGCCTGGTGGGCCTGGCGGAGCGGATCCGCGTGGGCCGGCAGGGCCAGGGTCAGGCCGAGCAAGTACAGCGCGGTGGCGGCCAGCCCGGCTGGTGCCGCCGGCGTTGGCAGGCGTAGCACGCCCAGCAACCACAGCAGGATGGCCGGACATAACAGCCAGGGAAACAGTTCCTGCCACAGCAGCGGGGCATCGGCGTCCAGCTGCAGGCGACTCAGGCTGGCCGGCAGCTGTGCGCGCAGGGCCTGCTCCGGCGCCTGCTCTGGCAGGGCCAGATAGGCGCCATCGGCGGCAGTCGCCAGTTGTCGTAACGATGCCTCGGCCAGCTGGCTGAGTACCGGCTCGCCCGCCTGACGCAGCCAGTCGCCGTCCGGACCGGGCAGCGCGGCGCCACCGATGCTGCCCATGCCGGCGATCAGCACGCCGATGCCTGCGGTTTTGGCCTGGCCAACTACCGTGGCGAGGGCCTGTTGATCCGCCGGCTCCAGGTCGCCATCGGTGAGCAGCAGCAACTGTCGTTCGCCCTGGCTCGTGCGCAGATCCTGCAGTGCCAGCGTCACGCCGTCGGCCAGTGCGCTGCCCTGGCTGGGCGGGCGCAGGTCCTGCAACTGGCCGACCAGTTCGGCCAGCGCCCGGCGGTCGGTGCTGGCGGGCCACAGGCGATGGGCGCGGCCGGCCACAACAACCAGGCCGACGCGGCTGGCGGCCAGTTCCGGCAGCAGCCCCTGCAGGGCGCGCAGCGCCAGTTGCCGGCGCGACGGCCAGACATCCTCGGCGTCCATGGAGCGGGACAGGTCCAGCACCACCATCACGGTGGCCTGCTGGCGATCCGGGTCCGGCGGCAGGTAGCCGGGCAGGCGAGGACCGGCGGCGGCCAGACCCAGCAGCAGCCAGGCCAGCAGCAGCGCGCCTCGTCGCCAGTGGCTGCCGGCCGGGCGCTGCGAGCCCAGTGCCCAGGCCCACAGCGCCGGGTCGGCGTATTGATATCGCAGGCGGTTGGCCCGCCAGCGCCCCACCGCCAGCCACAGCAGTGGCAGCAGGCCGAGCAGGGCCCACAGCGGTTCGCGCCAGTACAGGGCGTTCATCGCGGCCCCTCGCGACCGAGGCGCAGCGCGGGCAGTGCCGGTAGCAGCAGGGCGGCCAGCAGCAGCCAGGGGTAGAGGGGTTCCCGCCGGGCGGGGGGTGGACCGCTGCGCGCCAGGTGGCGTTCGGCCAAGGTCTGCACGGCGGCCTGCAGGGCCTGGATGTCGGCGGCGGCAAAGCTGGCGCCGCCGGTGATCGTGGCCAGTTGTTCCAGCTGGGCGGGACGGGCACCGCCGAACAGCAGGCCAGCGCTGGCCTGCTCGGTGTCCTGCCCCGCACCTACCGACAGGATGTACAGCGGCACGCCGGCCTGGCGCAGCCGCTCGGCGCCGGCCTGGGGCGTCAGGCTGCCGCTGGGTTGGGTGCCATCGGTGACCAGCAGGGCCACCGCTTCGCGACCGGTTAGACCCGTGGCCATGTCCGTCGCCAGGCGGGCCAGGCCATCACCCAGTTCGGCACGCCGACCAGCCAGCACCGACTCGACCCGCGCCAGGGTGTGGCGGAACAGTGTGTGATCGGGGCTGGGCGGCAGCAGCCGGCGGCTGGGTGATCCCAACAGATAGAGCGCCAGCCGGTCACCGCCGTAGTCGGCGGCCAGACGATCGAGCAGGCCCTTGGCGAATGTCAGCCGGGTTACCGGCTGATCGTCCTGGCGGTAGTCGCGCAGCACCATGCTCACCGAGGTGTCGAGCAGGACATATAGGTCCACCGGCGGGCGTGGAGCGGGTAGCGGGTCCCCCAGTCGCACGGGCTGGGCCAGGGCCAGCACCAGGCAGCCCCATATCAGCACGGCGATCACACCACGGCCACCGGCCGGGCCGCTGGCGGTGTCTGCACTCAGCCGCGCGAGCGCCGGGTGGCGCCAGGCGACTTGGGCACTGAATAGCTCAGCGACGGACAGCCGCCGCAGGGGATGACGCAGCAGCCAGGCGAGCAGCAGACCCGCGGGCCACAGCAGCAGCCAGGCCGGTTGTTGCAGGGCCAGCTCAGGCATGGCCGTCCCGGATCACCTGTCGGGCCAGCGGCAGCAGTGTGTTCAGATCGGCGGGCGATGGCGGCTCGCGTTGGAAGCGGACCTGGTGCAGCGTCGTCAGCAGGTTCTGCCAGTCGTTGTCGGTGAGGGACCGGGGCACGGATGATCCGGCGAGGTGTGAACGGTCGGTGGCGTCGCGTAGTAGCTGTTCCAGTGCTGCGGCGATGGCACGGGTATCGCTATCCGCTCGCGCCAGGCGGCGTTGCAGGGTGCCCAGTCGGCGCCCATGGCGGCTGGCTGGCCGTCGCCACCACCACAGCAACCCAAGGATCAGCAGCAGCATCACGACCAGCGGCAGCAATTCACCCCACCAGGGCGGTGGCGGCATGGGGGGCGGTTCCAGCGGCAGCAGGCCGGTTAGCTCGGTGGTCGGCATCAGCGCATGCCTCGCAGTGCGGCCACCAGGTCGTCATCCACGGTGCTCAGTTCCTGCAGCTCGATGCCGGCCAGCTGCAGGGTGCGGGTGAGTGCCTCGCGGCGAGCTGTGGCGTCGTGCTGGATGAGCCGTTGCAGTGTCGCATCCAGCGCTCGGCTGTGTTCGCCGCCCGGGCTTGTCCAGCACAGGCTGGCCTGGCTGGTCGCGGGCAGCACGTATTCGGCCGGGTCGTGAATGCTGATGGCCTGCGCCGGGTGTCGTTGCGCCAGGCGATGCCACAGTGCGGCGGGGATCTGCTCGGCATCGGCAAAGTCGCTGATCAGTATCAGCCGGGTACCGGGCGCTGTGTCACGTTCAAGCCGCGCGATGGCTTCGATCAATGTCGGGCCGGCTGCGGCGATGGGTGGGCAGGGCGTGGCCAGCAAGTGCGCCAGGCCGGTCAGTTGGGCGCTGCCGACGGGGCCGTGGCGGTGCAGTCGGGTGTCGAGTTCGAGCACGGACACCGGTGCCTGGCGGGCACTGTGGAAGGCGGCCAGCAGCACGGCCAGCCGCACCGCCTGGGTGACCTTGAGCCGGCCGCGGGTGGCAAAGCGCATGGTCGCGCGGCGGTCCACCAGGATCAGGCAGGCGGGCACCAGGTCCTCGTGGTAGCGGCGTATGTGGGGCTGGCCGATGCGGGCGGTGACCCGCCAGTCCATGCGGCGCGGATCGTCGCCGGGCTGGTAGCGGCGGTGCTCGGCAAAGTCCAGGCCGCTGCCCAGGTGGCGGGATGCCGTGCCGCCGTGGCGACCGCTGTCGGTGGTGGCATCGCCGGTCGCGCGGGCCAGGCGTTGTCCCAGGGCGATCAGCGCGGCCAGTTCAGCGGGGTCCAGCAGGGGCTGGTGTAGTGGGTCGGCGGTATGCGACCTCATGGCACCGGCACGCGCTCCAGCAGGGTGGTCACGATGCGATCCGCGGACAGGCCCTCGGCGTCGGCCTGGTAGCCCAGCACCAGCCGGTGACGCAACACGTCGGGCGCCAGCTCGATCAGGTCGTCGGGAATCACGTAGTCACGTTCGCGCAGCGCGGCCAGGGCGGTGGCGGCACGCAGCATGGCGATGGCCCCGCGTGGGGAGGCGCCGAAGGCCAGCGCTTCCGGCCATTCGGGACACCAGCGCGGGAGATCGCGGCTGGCCTGCACCAGCGCCACGGCGTACTGCTCCAGGGAGGGCTCGATATGGATGTCCGCCAATTGGTGACGGGCCGCCAGCACGGCGTCCGGGTGCACCAGCGGCGCCAGGCCGGCGGCGGGGTCCGGTGCCAGGCGCGCCTGGCGCACGACGGCCAGCTCGTCCTCGGCGTTGGGGTAGTCGATGGGCACGTGGAACAGGAAACGGTCCAGCTGGGCCTCGGGCAGGGCATAGGTGCCGGCCTGCTCCAGCGGGTTCTGGGTGGCCATCACCAGGAACAGCTCGGGCAGCCTGCGGGTCCGGCCGCCGACGGTGATCTGCTGCTCGGCCATGGCCTCGAGCAGCGCCGCCTGCACCTTGGGCGGGGCGCGGTTGATCTCGTCCGCCAGCACGATCTGGTGAAACAGCGGTCCGGGTACGAAGCTGAAGCTGCCGTCCTGCTGGGACCAGATGTCGCTGCCGGTCAGGTCGGACGGCATCAGGTCCGGGGTGAACTGGATGCGCTGGAAGCTGGCGTCCACCAGCCGCGCCACGGCGTGGGCGGCGGTGGTCTTGGCCAGCCCCGGCGGGCCTTCCAGCAGCACATGGCCGCCGGCCAGCAGGGCGATCACCAGCCGGTCAATCAGCGCGGGCTGGCCGATGATGACCTGGTTTAGCCTGGCACGCAGCGCGACAAAGGGTTGCAGTTCGGCGGCTAGGGTCATTGGCTATCGTGCTCTTCGGATGATGGACGTTGCCCGCCCCGGGTCTGTTGGTCGACCCATACCCGGATTGTACATGGCGTGGTCGCCGGACCCAGCTGGGGTCAGCCCTTGTGCAAGAGCGTCATGACGGGGCATGCGGTGCCTCGCCCTAGTGGCGTCGAGATCGGGGTGTGGATGGATGGGCGGTATATCGGTAGCTGTCGTTCAAAGGTCCGGCAGCTGGTTGATCTGCACGTCCACGTGCATGGCGGGCTTGAGATTTGGCGGTCCGGTGAAACTGCCCGCCACCGGCGGTATGGCCTCCGGATGGCTGTGCACCGCGGTGGGGATGTGATCCGGACCGACAACGGCGGCGTTGGTGGGGTCGAAGCCCTTCCAGCCGGCACCCGGCAGATAGACTTCTGCCCAGGCGTGGGTGGAGGCGCCGCCGGCCTCGGTGGCCGGGCCGTGCACATAGCCGCTGACAAAGCGCGCGGCGATGCCCAAGCGTCGGCAGGATTCCATGAACAGGGTCGCCATATCCCGGCAGGAGCCCTTGCGCCGGCTCAGGAACTCTGCAGGTGGCAGCACCCCGGCCTCCTCACGTACCTCGTACTGGAAGTCGGCCTGGATCTGGCGATTCAGGCGATCCAGCACGGCGAAGGTCTCGGTGCCCTTGGGGAGCTGCCGATAGGGCGCCAGCCAGGCATCGAGCCCCGGATCGTCGCCATAGTTGGGCGTCAGGTAGTGCGTCAGCGCGGCCTGCGCCTCGGGCCGGTAGCTGAACGGGAAATACAGGGCGTGGTCTTCGACGACGAAATTCAGCGGCATGGTCTCGTACAACTCCACCTCCACCCGGCTCTCTATCACCAGTTCGGTGGTGGTGGCGCCGCCGAAGCTCGCGACGCCGCGCATGTTGTCGTACAGATCGCGGCGCCAGATCATCACCGCGGTGGGGACGATGTTCAGGGCCGACGAGACGATGCGCAAGTCGTAGCCCTGGCGGGGCCGCAGCAGCAGGATGTGCGGTTCCAGGCGAACCGGCGCACCGAAGTCGTAGCGGGTGGTGTGGTGGATCTCGATACGCTTCATGGGGTGTTTCGCTTCGATGACGGATGAGCTGTCGTGCAGACAGAACCCCAGTCTGACCGCAATTTGTGACGCTAGCCAGTGTCCTTGCCCGGGTGCGTTATTCATCGTCGCGGTCGCGACCTGGAAACGGCTGCTGACCCCCTTCCAAATAAAGCTTATCGAGCCTTTCCAGTGCCTTCCTTTGACGCTGCGCAGGTTGGGCGCACAACGAAAGCTCAACCGTGTGTTAATTACGTTGGGTAGGCTGCAAGCGTCGTCCCGCCTGCAGCCGCGCGTGTCAAAGCGTCGCCAGTCTGGCAAGGATCTCAGCAGGCTCCAGTCGCTGTGTGTAGTCGCTGTTGATGAAGTCGAACACGATACGCCCGTCCCGGCCGATGATGTAGGTGGCGGGCACCGGCAGCTTGAAGCTGTCGTCGCCGTTGTAGGCCGGGATATCGAGGTCGAATTTTTCGTAAATCGGCCGCAGCGCCTGCGGCAGTTCGAACACCAGCCCCAACTGCTCCGACACCCGGTTGCCGCTGTCGCTGAGGATGTCGAAGGCGATCTGGTTGCGCTCGGCGGTGGACATGACCTTGTCCGGCAGTTCCGGGGACATGGCGATGAGGGTCGCGCCGTGCGCCTGGATCTGCGGCAGCACGTCCTGCAGCGCCTTCATCTCCAGGTTGCAGTAGGGGCACCAGCCGCCGCGGTAGATGTTCAGTACCAGCGGCGCTTCGGCCAGATAGTCGGACAGGCGACGCAGCTTGCCGTGCTGATCAGGCAGCTCGAAGTCCGGCATGGTGTCGCCGGTCTTCAGTGCGCGGCCTTCGATATCAGCCGTCTTCAGGTCCTCGGTGCACTGCGCCATGGTGGCCAGGATCTCGGCCGGGACCTTTTCCTGCTTCATCGTGTTGTAGGCATCGATCGCGTCTTTCAGAGCACCCATGGTCATAACTCCCGCATATAATTGAATGAATGTTCAATAACGATGGCGCATCTTGAACGAACATTCAAGATTAATTTTGAGCGGTCGCTCAAAAATATTACACTGGTGGCTGTTTGAGAGGATGCGAGCATGGCGAGACCGGCACAATTCGAGCGGGAAGTCGTTCTGGACAAGGCGATGCAGGCCTTCTGGGATCACGGTTATTGCGCCACCAGCATGGCCACGCTGGTTGAGGTGACGGCGCTCAAGCCCGGCAGCCTGTACGCCGCCTTCCAGTCCAAGCAGGGCCTGTTCCTGGCGGCACTGGATCACTATGGGGAGCGCAGCCTGGCGAAGATCACGCAGTCCATTGATGCGGCGGACTCGCCGCTGCAGGGGCTTCGCAACCATTTCCGCCAACTGGCCAAGGACGTCACGGGCCCGCACGCCAAGCGCAGCTGCCTGCTGGTCAACACGGTGCTGGAACTCGGCCGCGAGGACCAGCTGGTGCAGCGGCAGGTGAACCGCCACCTGACCGCCATCGAGACTGTGTTCCGCAAGGCCCTGCAGGCCGCCCAGGCCGAGGGGGAGCTGTCGCCCGACAAGGATCCCAAGGCACTGGCGGCGTTCCTGATGACCAGCATCTGGGGGCTGCGCGTGCTCGGCGGCACGGCGGCCTCGCCGCAGCGCACGCGGGCCGTGGTGGAGCAACTGTTGCGGCTGCTCGACTGACGATTACGCTGCTGCCCGGGCCGGCGATCCTCGCCGGGCGGCAGTGAACATCGGCTAGAATGGCGTCTTTCCCGACCGACAGAGACAAACCCATGTCCGAACAGCATCCATCTTTTGACAAGGCCGTGGCACTGATCGACGCCGCCAACAGCGCGGACCCCAACCAGGAGACCGCCGACGGCAAGACCTGGCCGAAGGAGCTGCTGTACTCGCAGCGCATGTCGGACATGCAGCAGCGCTACGCGCCGGATGCCGACGACGCCATGAAGCTGGCGATCCGCGCCCAGCACATCGAGCGCTGGAAGTCGCCGCGCAGCGACTACCCGGAGGGCCGCCAGGGCTATTTGAAGTGGCGCACCGACCTGTACAAGTTCCACGCCGACACCGCCGCCCGGCTGATGGCCGAGGCGGGCTACGGCGAACAGGACATCGAGCGGGTGAAGAAGGCGGTGGGCAAGCGGGCGCTGAAGGTGAACCCGGATACCCAGTTGTTGGAAGACGTCATCGACCTGGTGTTCATCGAGCACTACATGCTGGCGTTCGCCCAGAAACACCCGGAGTACGATGAAGCGAAGTGGCTCGACATCATCCGCAAGACCTGGAAGAAGATGTCCGAGCGGGGCCAGCAGTTCGCGCTGTCCGGTGGCATCACCCTGCCCGAACCGCTGTTACCGCTGATTCAGAAGGCGATTGGTTGATGGGTGTTGGGGGCGCTAGCCCCCAGCCTTTTTCCTAACCCTCAGGGCGATCGGAGAGGGCTCTGTTCGATGGCCCGGTGTCAGCCTTTGGCGGCGACGCTTTCCGGCCCCCAGATGCGCACCGCACCGTGGTCCACGTCGGTGGAGGCCATCTGCACCCGCTTGTAGTCCTCGTGGATCTCGTCGCCGTCCAGGCGGCGTTCCACGGTGAGCAGGGTGCCGACCGGCGCCACGCACAGCGCCAGGGTCTGTTCGATCTCGTGGTCGACGTAGGCGTAGGCTGCTCCCAGGCCGGGGGCGCCATGGGCGTGGATCAGGTGCATGGCCAGTAGCAGGCGCACCTCGTCCAGTTCCCCGTCGCTCAGTTCGGCGATCTCCACCACCGGCGCCCAGGCGTAGCTGCCCAGGCCGTAGAAGCCGTGGCGGAAGTTGTCGCCCAGCCGCTCTGGCGGCACGTCCCAGAAGGCGAAGGCGCCGGGCACGGCCCACTCGCCGGCCTTGGCGGCCGGTGACAGCTCGGGCAGCTTGCCGCCGGGGTGGGCGGCGGTCCTGATGAACTTGGCCAAGGTCAGTGATCTCCCCACAGGATGCGACCGCAGTCGGTGAAGTCATAGCCGCCCAGCAGTTCGGCATGGGCGCGGGTCGGCTTGGACTGGATGCGTTGCAGCAGGTCCTGGAACAGGCGGCGGAAGAACACGCCGCGGGACAGGGCGATGTCGAAGGCCTCCCAGCCCAGCGGCACGAAGCCCAGGTTGAATTCACGCGCCGCGCCGCGGGTGCCGGGTGCGATATCGGCCAGGCCCATGGCGACGGCGGAGGCGGCCTCGCGCTCGGACAGGGCGGTGCCGTGCACGTCCAGCTGGTCGGCCACCAGGCGCTGCTTCATCAGGAACTCGCGCAGGAAACGCTGCGCGCCGGCACCGTCCTGGCGGAAGAACCAGCGCAGCGGCCGGGTCACCAGGGACTCGGCGTTGTACTGGTCGAGGTCGCTGTTGGGGTCGACCATCAGGCCCTGCTCGCGATGGAAGGCGCGCACCAGCAGCCACTGCGGATGGGTGGCGTACTGGCGCAGCAGCGCCGGGTGGCGGGTGAGGCTCTCCTCCACCGGTCCCCAGTGCAGACCGCAGGCGTCGACGCGGTTGGCCTGCAGCAGGTCCAGCCCCAGTCTTGTGCCGGTGGCGGTGTAGCTGATCAGCGCGTGCGACTTGATCTGGTTGGCGAACTGCAGACTGATGCGGTAGAGCAGCGGGTCGTCGCTGCCGGCGATGATCAGCCGGTCGGTGAGCACGCCACCGTGGCTGGATTCGAGGATCCAGCGGTCCACCAGCTCGCGCGGGAACATCCACTTGCCGGTGATCTTGGTGCCGGGGATCTTGCCCTCGTTGACCAGCGCGTAGACCTTCTTCTCGTTCAGGTTCAGGTACTCGGCGACCTGCTTGACGCTCATGAAGGGACGGCTGTCGGCGGCCGGGTTGCCGGCCGCGGCGTCACGGGTGATGGGTTGTGTCTGGACCATGATGTTCCCTTGCTGTCAGCGGGTGATGCGCCCGCCCTCGACGTCACCACGGCGTGGTGCGGGTTGCGGTCGCAGCGCCGGTTTGGCGTCGAAGGCGATGTTGTCGACGCCGTTGTAGACCAGGAAGTGCTGACCCTTGGCGCGGGCGATCAGCGTCACACCCACCTGGCGGGCGAACACCAGGCCCTGCTGGGTGAGACCGGAGCGTGACACCAGGATGGGGATGCCCATCTGTGCCACCTTGATGACCATCTCCGAGGTGAGCCGGCCGGTGGTGTAGAAGATGCGCTCGTTGCCCTCCAGACCCTGCAGCCACATGTGTCCGGCGATGGCATCGGCGGCGTTGTGACGGCCGACGTCCTCGACAAATAATTCAATGTCGGTGCCGTGGCACAGGGCGCAGCCATGCACGCCGCCTGCGCGCTTGTACACCTCGTTGAAGGTGTTCAGGTTGTCCAGCAGCCCGTACAACTCGGACTGGCGGATGCCGCGCTGGGGCAGCTGCAGTTTTTCAAGCTGGTCGGTGAGCTTGCCGAACACCGTGCCCTGGCCGCAGCCGGTGGTGACGGTGCGGTGGGCCAGTTTCTCGTCCAGGTCGCTGGCCTGGCGGCGGGTGGTCACCGCCACCGCGTCCACGTCCCACACCACCTGCAGGTCGGTGATGTCGGTGACGTCCTCCACCAGCTTCTGATTGCGCAGATAGCCCAGCGCCAGCAGTTCGGGGTGGGTGCCCAGGGTCATCAGGGTGACGATCTCGCGCTTGTTCAGGAACAGCGTCAGCGGTCGCTCGCCGGCGATGTGGCCGTCGCGCGGTTCGCCGTATTCGTCGATGGCGGTCACCTCGTGGGACGGCGACAGGCCGGCGTTGCTCATGCGCAGTTCCGGGTGTGCGATGTTCATGCTCAGCCTCCGGTCATGTTCATGTGACGCAGGATGATCGGCTGCTCGCGCAGCGAGAAGTCGTGGCCCAGCGGCTTCAGGTCCATGGCCTGCACGATGGCGGCACGCAGCCCGGCGTCGTCCACGGCCGGGTCACGCAGCACCGCGCGCAGGTCCATGCTGTGCTCCTGGCCCAGGCACAGCAGCAGCCGGCCCTGGGCGGTGACCCGCACGCGGTTGCAGCTGGAACAGAAGTTGTGGCTGTGCGGCGAGATGAAGCCGATGCGGTTGGCGTGGCCCTTCACCTTGTAATAGCGCGACGGCCCGGCGGTGCGGCTGGGGCAGGGGGTCAGGTCGTAGCGCGAGGTCAGGTCGTCCATGATGTCGTCGGAGCTGTAGTAGGCCTCGGCGCGGTCGTGATCCGTGATCACACCCAGCGGCATTTCCTCGATGTAGCTGATGTCCATGCCCTGGCTCAGCGCGAAGTCGGCCAGGCCCAGCACCTCGTCGTGATTGCGGTTACGCAGGATGACGCTGTTGAGCTTGATGCATTCGAAGCCGGCGTCACGGGCGGCGTGGATGCCATCCAGGGTCTTCTGCAGTGCACCGGTGCGGGTGATACGCGCGAAGCGCTCCGCATCCAGGGTGTCTAAGGATATGTTCAGCCGCTTCACCCCGGCCGCGCGCAACGGTTCGGCCAGCCGTCCCAACTGGGTACCGTTGGTGGTGATCACCAGTTCGTCCAGGCCGGGCAGCGCTGCCAGTTCTCGGCACAGCTCGGTGACGTTGCGCCGCACCAGCGGTTCACCGCCGGTGAGGCGGATCTTGCGCACCCCCAGCTCGGTGAAGGCGCGGCCCAGGCGGGCGATCTCCTCCAGGCTCAACACCTGGTCACGGGGCACGAAGCGCTGGTCCGGCTCCATGCAGTAAACGCAGCGCAGGTCGCAGCGGTCCGTGACGGATATCCGCACATAGTCAACGGTGCGACCGAACTTGTCCTGCAGCGGGCCTTGTTGTTGTTCCACCGGCGCCTCCCATTGGCTGTCGAACAGGTGGAGCAAGTTCCATACCGGCTTTGCCGGCCCTTTGCGGACAAGGCTGCAGACCCTGGATGGTGGCAGGCAAGTGGTCTGCTTTTACCCAGCTGTCGGGGCAAGGTGGGTCAACTTGACGCAATTGCACGGCCGCCGTCCGGGTCATCCCTCGCAACTCACCCTTATTTTTCCTCGCTCGTTGGCACGGCCTGCCTGGATGGTACGCATGCTGCATTTAATCGTTGATCAATCACGGAGGTCAGCTGATGACAGAGATCCCTATTGCCGATTTTGATGCTGCCGGGCAGCCCGCGGCCTTTGCCGTACGGGTGCTGATGCGCCCCGGCCGGCTGCACCCTCAGCCATGGATGCCCCGCACCCTGGAGGTCATCGGCGTGGTGGCCGACAGCGACCAGGCTGCACCTCACGAGTTGTCGGTCAGTGCCGCGGGCGAGGACGGCATCCAGATTTATCGTGGCTTACGGGTGCGGTTGCACCTCGACGAGGCCGAGAGCTACTACCACAACCTCACCGTCGACAATCCGCGCTGTTTTGTCGTCACCCGCGAGGACGATGCGGGTGAGCAGGCGCCTTTCCTGGTCACCTTGAGCTACGACGAGGCCAACGCCTACCTGGAGGGCGATGACCAGGTGCACGCGGTGGACCTGGCACCGGAGCTGTACCGCTGGGTGGAGGCCTATGTGCTGAGCCACTACCTGCCCGCGCAGCGCAAGAAGCGCAAGCGCACCGAATGGAAGGCCTCATGAAGGACGACACGCCCACCGACCTGGATCAGGGCGTCGAAGGCGGCTTCCTGTCGCGTTGGTCGCGGCGCAAGCAGCAGCTGGACCTCGACGAGCCACCGAGCGCCGACGCCACGGTCATCGAGCCGGAGCCCGAACCGGAGCCGGTCCTCACCGATGCCGACATGCCGCCGGTCGATAGCCTGGATGAAGGTTCCGACTACTCCGGCTTTCTGTCGCCCGGGGTCAGCGAGGAACTGCGCCGGCTGGCGCTGCGCAAGCTGTTCCGCGCCGCCAGTTACAACATCACCGACGGACTGGACGACTACGACGAGGACTTCACCAGCTTCGCCAAGCTGGGCGACATCGTCACCCGCGAGATGCGCGTGCGCGATGCCATCGATGCGGCCCGCGAAAAGGCCAAGCAAGTGCTGGCGTCGCTGGAGTCCGAAGCGGCCCCGGCAGCGACCGATGCCGCTGATGATCGCAGTGATGATGCAGTCAGTGACGAGTCGGCCAAGCAGTCAGCCGCCGATGCCGCTGTCCTGCCCGAACACAGCCAGTCCGCCGGCGAGCCGGACGACACCTTGGAAGAACACCTGGAGGGAGTACCCGATGAGCAGCAATCCCAGCCCGCGTGACGCCGCGCTGCAAGCCGCGGCGGCCATCGCCTCGGCCCCCACCGGCCTGGTGGCCTACAACTCGCAGGGGCGGGTTGCCGTGGTGGGGGGCGCGGAGGCGGTCGCGGCCTTCTGCCGTGGCCTGTCGGAGCAGCTGCAATGCAGCCGCGTGCCGGTGTCGCCGGGCAAGACGCCACGCGACAAGCTGCACCTGGACGGGCACCTGGGCGCGTTTCGCCTGACCCTGGGTGCGGATGACGTCGCCGGCACCCTGCTGGCCGAGGCGGACATGGTGGTGGACCTGCTGGGCGAGGGCGATGCGCCCTTGCTGGACATGACCCTGCCGCCGTTCGGCTATCTGCAGGGCAGTGACGACCCGGAGCACTGGTCCGGACTGCGGGAGCAGGCCGGCGAGCTGGTGGGCCAGTTCCAGAAGCCGCGCTTCTTCGACTACAACCCGGATATCTGTGCCCATGCCCGCAGCGGCCTGGAGGCCTGCCGCCGCTGCATCGATGCCTGCCCGGCAGACGCCATCACCTCGCTGGCGGAAAAGGTCAGCGTCGATCCCTACCTGTGCCAGGGCGGCGGCGCCTGCGCCACCGTCTGCCCTACCGGTGCCATGCGCTACATGTACCCGGACCCGGCCACCACGCTGGACCGGCTGCGTACCCTGATCACCACTTATATGGGACAGACCAGCCAGTCACCGGTGCTGGTGCTGTGCGACCAGGTCACCCTCGACACCCTGCAGGATCGTCTGCCCGAACACTGGCTGCCGATGGTGCAGGAAGAGCTGGCCAGCGTGGGTATCGAAGTGTGGCTGTCGGCGCTGGCCTATGGCGCCGCCGCGGTGGTGCTGGCCGAGCCGGCGGCCCTGGATGCCGGCGTGCGCACCGCCCTGGTGGAGCAGTCGCGTATCGCTGACACCCTGCTGGCCGGCATGGGCTATCCCGAGGTGGTGATGCTGTGGTCCGGCAACACCCAGCCCGAGCTGGCGCCCATGCCGGCCCGCCCGGCCGCCGGCTATGCCGGCCTGGCCGACAAGCGCCAGGCCCTGTACATGGCGCTGGACCACCTCTATGCCCACGCACCCAGCCCGGTGGCGCAGACCCTGCTGCCGCAGGGTGCGCCGCTGGGCCAGGTGCTGGTCGACAGCGACAAGTGCACCCTGTGCATGGCCTGCGCCTCGGTGTGCCCGGCCAAGGCGCTGAGCGCCGGTGGCGACACCCCGCGGCTGGATTTCCACGAGGCCAACTGCGTGCAGTGCGGCCTGTGCAGCCAGGCCTGTCCCGAGTCGGCCATCAGCCTGCAGGCGCGCCTGATCCATGATCCCGAACAGCGCCGTACACGGCGGGTGCTGAATGAAGAGGCGCCGTTCTGCTGCGTGTCCTGCGGCAAGGCATTCGCGACCAACAAGGTCATCGAGCGGATGCTGGACAAGCTGTCCGGTCACTGGATGTACCAGGACGAGACGGCCCGCAATCGCCTCAAGATGTGCCAGGACTGCCGGGTCATCGACATGATGAAGGACACCGCATGAACGGGGCCGGAGTGGTCAGTTTGTCCGGTCATTCTGTCCTTCCTGTCCGCCGCCGCCCCGTCTTGTCCCTCTGCATTGGTTGTTCAGTGCCGTTTTGGTGATTTATTTCCCGCGAAAACTGGCCTGCCTATTGCTCCATCAATATCTAAGCGAGGAGAAGCTGCATGACAACCAACATCGCGCCCCTGTCCGGCGGCGAGATCGATAACAACAGCTCGGAACGGGCCATCCTTGTCGACGTGCCTGTCGTCCCGGAGGTCGCGCCGGAAGATGCCTTGCGTGCGGGGGCCTATCAACTGCTCGCCCGCCTGCTGCGTATGGCGCCGGAACGCCGGCTGCTCAACCAGCTGAGCGCCCACCATGTACCGGAACAGCCCGGTGAAGATGAGGTTGCCGTGGCGCTGCGTCTGCTGGGGCTGGCCGCCAGCAGCACCACGCCGGACAGTGCCGATGACGAGTATCACCAGTTGTTCATCGGCGTGGGTCGCGGTGAGCTGGTGCCGTTCGGTTCCTGGTACCAGACCGGTTTCCTGATGGAGAAGCCACTGAGCCTGCTGCGCGACGACCTGGCCAGGCTGGGCTTTGAGCGTCGCGAACAGGTGTACGAGTCCGAGGATCACGTCGCCGCCTTGAGCGAGGTGATGGCCATGTTGATCGAAAGCGGGGCCGACTACGACGTACAGCAGAAATTCTACAACGACCACCTGGGACCCTGGGTCGGGCGTTTTTTCGAGGATCTGCAGAAGGCCAACAACGCCTGCTTCTATCGCGCCGTAGGGCGTTTCGGGTCGGCCTTCTGCACGTTGGAAAACTGGGTGTTGAACCTGTCGGTTTGACGACCATGCAAGTAAATATCTGAGGGAGGCACAGCGCCATGAAAGAGCAGAACAAGCCGGACCAGGACAATAAACAGCTCAATCGCCGGCAGTTCCTGGCCGGCGTCGCCAGCGCTGCGCCCGCCGCGGCGGTGATCGCCATGGCGCCCGGGACGGCCAATGCCGCGCCTGCGGTCGACACGCATCACAAGGACGAGGCCAAGGGCTACCGCCTGACCTCGCACATCCTGGCCTATTACAAGTCTGCCGCGCGCTGAAACCGGCAACCCGAAGGAGGGTTCGTTTGCCATGAAACTCGAAAAGATTTCCAACACCGCGGACACCACGGCACCGACCCAGTCGGTTGCGCCGACTGCCGGTCGCGCACTCAGTCGTCGTGACTTTCTGCGTCAATCCGGACTGGCTACCGGCGGCGCGCTGCTGGCCGGCAACCTGGCGCCGGGCATGATGAAAAAGGCCCAGGCCTCCAGCGCCGAAATGGGTACCGGCAAGACCGAGATCGTGCGTTCGGTCTGTACCCACTGCTCGGTGGGCTGTGGCGTCTACGCCGAGGTGCAGAACGGTGTGTGGACCGGCCAGGAGCCGGCCTTCGACCATCCCTTCAACCTGGGTGCGCACTGCGCCAAGGGCGCCTCGGTACGCGAGCACGGTCACGGCGAGCGCCGCCTCAAGTACCCGATGAAGCTGGAAGGCGGCAAGTGGAAGCGGCTGTCCTGGGAGCAGGCGGTCAACGAGGTCGGCGACCAGATGCTGGCCATCCGCGAAAAGTCCGGGCCCGATTCGGTGTACTGGCTCGGTTCCGCCAAGCACAACAACGAGCAGGCCTACCTGTTCCGCAAGTTCGCCGCCATGTGGGGCACGAACAACGTGGATCACCAGGCGCGTATCTGCCACTCCACCACGGTTGCCGGTGTTGCCAACACCTGGGGCTATGGTGCGATGACCAACTCCTACAACGACATCCACAATTCCAAGTGCATCCTGGTGATCGGCGGCAACCCCGCCGAGGCCCACCCGGTATCGCTGCAGCACATCTTCCGCGCCACGGAAGCCGGCGCCAAGATGATCGTCATCGACCCGCGCTTCACCCGTACCGCGGCCCACGCCGACCACTTCGTGCGCATCCGTCCGGGCACCGACGTGCCCTTCGTGTGGGGCATGCTGTGGCACATCTTCCAGAACGGCTGGGAGGATCAGGAGTTCATCAACCAGCGCGTCTACGGCATGGACGAGATCCGCGCCGAGGTGGCCAAGTGGACCCCCGCCGAGGTGGAGCGGGTTGCCGGCGTCGACGAGGCGACCTGCAAGCAGGCCGCGCAGATGATGGCCGAGAACAAGCCGGGCACCTTCATCTGGTGCATGGGCGGTACCCAGCACACCATCGGCAACAACAACACCCGCGCCTACTGCGTGTTCCAGCTGGCGCTCGGCAACATGGGCGTGTCCGGCGGCGGTACCAACATCTTCCGCGGCCACGATAACGTGCAGGGCGCCACCGACCTGGGCGTGCTGTCGCACACCCTGCCGGGCTACTACGGCCTGGCCGCCGGCTCCTGGAAGCACTGGTGCCGGGTGTGGGACCTGGACTTCGATTGGGTTGCCGATCGCTTCGACAAGGAGGATCGCCCGGGCGACTACTTCGGCGAGGAGGGCTCGACCGACAAACTCGTCAACGGCATGAATTCCAACGGCATCCCCGTTTCCCGCTGGATCGACGGCGTGCTGGAAGACAGGAACAATATCCTGCAGCGCGACAACGTCCGCGCCATGGTGTTCTGGGGTCATGCGCCCAACTCGCAGACCCGCGGCATCGAGATGAAGGAGGCCATGGAGAAGCTCGATCTGCTGGTGGTGGTGGATCCCTATCCAACGATCACCGCCGTCATGCACGACCGCACCGATGGCGTGTACCTGCTGCCGGCCTGCACCCAGTTCGAGACCTACGGTTCGGTGACCGCTTCCAACCGTTCCATACAGTGGCGTGACAAGATCATCGACCCGCTGTTCGAGTCGCTGCCCGATCACACCATCATGTACAAGCTGGCCAAGAAGATGGGCTTCTCCGACCAGCTGTTCAAGCATATCCAGGTGAACGGCGAAGAGCCGCTGATCGAGGACATCACCCGCGAGTTCAACCGCGGCATGTGGACCATCGGCTACACCGGTCAGAGCCCGGAGCGCCTGAAGGCCCACCAGCAGAACTGGCACACCTTCAACACCACCAGCCTCAAGGCCGAGGGCGGTCCCGCAAACGGCGACTACTACGGTCTGCCGTGGCCCTGCTGGGGTGATGCCAAGATGGGGCATCCCGGTACCCCCAACCTGTACGACACCAGCAAATCGGTGGCCGAGGGCGGGCTGACCTTCCGTGCCCGCTTCGGGGTTGAGCGCAACGGCGTCAACCTGCTGTCAGAGGGCTCGTGGTCCAAGGGTTCCGAGATCCAGGATGGTTATCCGGAATTCACCTACGGCATGCTGCGCAGCCTGGGCTGGGATGCCGACCTGACCGCCGAGGAGCGGGCCGCCATCGAGAAGGTGGGTGGCGACAAGGCGGACGGCGTGAACTGGAAGGTCGACCTGTCCGGTGGCATCCAGCGCGTTGCCATCAAGCATGGTTGCGCACCGTTCGGTAACGCCAAGGCTCGCGCGGTGGTATGGACCTTCCCGGATCCGGTGCCCATTCATCGCGAGCCGCTGTACACCTCCCGTCGTGACCTGGTGGAACAGTACCCGACCTACGAGGATCGCAAGAACTTCTACCGCCTGCCGACCCGCTACGGGTCCATCCAGGCCAAGGACTATTCACAGGACTTCCCGCTGATCTTTACCAGCGGCCGCCTGGTGGAATACGAGGGTGGCGGTGACGAGACCCGTTCCAACCCCTGGCTGGCGGAGCTGCAGCAGGACATGTTCGTGGAGATCAACCCGACCGACGCCAACAACGCGGGCGTCAAGGACGGCCAGGACGTCTGGCTGGAAGGTCCGGAGGGCGCCAAGATCCGCATCAAGGCGATGGTGACCCAACGCGTCGCCCCAGGTGTGGTGTTCACGCCTTTCCACTTCGGTGGTCACTTCCAGGGCAAGGACCTGCGTGGCAAGTATCCAGAGGGCGCAGACCCCTATGTGCTCGGCGAGGCCTGCAACACGGCCATGACCTACGGCTATGACTCGGTGACCCAGATGCAGGAGACCAAGTGTTCCCTGTGCAAGATCATCCCGGCCTGAACAGTAACGGCGACCCGACAGGAGAACTAACCAATGGCACGTATGAAATTTCTCTGTGACGCCGAGCGCTGTATCGAGTGCAACGCCTGCGTAACTGCCTGCAAGAATGAAAACGAAGTGCCCTGGGGCGTGAACCGCCGCCGGGTGGTCACCCTCAACGACGGCGAGCCTGGCGAGAAATCCATCTCGGTGGCCTGCATGCACTGCAGCGATGCGCCCTGCATGGCGGTGTGCCCGGTGGACTGCTTCTACACGACCCCGGATGGCGTGGTGCTGCACGACAAGGACCTGTGCATCGGTTGCGGCTACTGCTTCTATGCCTGCCCGTTCGGTGCGCCGCAGTACCCGCAGGACGGGGCCTTCGGCGTGAAGGGCAAGATGGACAAGTGCACCTTCTGCGCCGGTGGTCCGGAAAAGGACAACTCGCCCGAGGAATACGCCAAGTACGGCTCCAACCGCCTGGCCGAGGGCAAGCTGCCGCTGTGTGCAGAGATGTGTTCCACCAAGGCCCTGCTGGGCGGTGACGGTGACCTGATCGCCGACCTGTATCGCCAGCGGGTGATCCGCCGCAGTGGTCGTCCGGAGACCTGGGGCTGGAACAAGGCCTACGGCGCCTGATGTCACACGGGCGACACGTCGAACACGGAGACACATCCATGTGTACACACATTCGTCTGGGGCTGTTGCTGGCCGCTGTACTGGCACTGGCCGGCTGCTACGAGGGCAGCAATGCCATCACGCATGAGCCCGGCGTCTACAAGGGCAAGACCGACCCGCTGCTGGCGGCCAACGCCTCGGCGCGTGCGGAGCAGCTCAAGGCCCGTTTCCAGGGCATCCAGACCGATCGGTGAAGGAGGGGCGGATGAAAAACGCAACGCAACAAGAGCGGTTCCGCAGACGTCTGCGTCACTACGCCTTCGCCTTCATGGTGATGGCGGTGATGGTGGTGGCGGCACCGTTCTCCGGCCTGCTGCTGCAGGACGCCACGGCCGAGCAGGGTTTCACCAATGGTGACAATCCCCGCTCCGAATACTGGCGCGAGGTGCGTCAGGGTGAAAGCGGCTATACCGCGGTGCAGGGCAAGGAGACCGGCGTACTCATTCAGAACGGCGGCCAGAACTGGCGGGCGCTGCGCAACGGGCCGGTGGCCAATTACGGTGGCTGGCTGCTGGGTATCTTGCTGGCAGCGCTGGCGGCCTACTACATCATCGCCGGGCAGGTGCGGCTCGAGCACGGCAGGTCGGGCCGGACGGTGCCCCGCTGGTCGATGCTGGAGCGCACCCTGCACTGGTTGACCACCATCAGCTTCATCGTCCTGGCGATAACCGGGCTGAGTCTGCTGTTCGGCCGGGCGGTGCTGATCCCGGTGATCGGCAAGGAGGCCTTCGCCGCCTATGCTGCGCTGGCCAAGGATGTGCACAACTACATAGGACCGTTGTTTGGCATCTGTCTGTTGCTGTTCCTGCTCAAGCTGTTGCCATACAACATACCGGCAAAACACGACCTGGAATGGTTCAAGCGGGGCGGCGGTATGTTCGGCGGCAAAGAGCCCTCGGCCGGCCGTATGAACGGCGGTGAGAAGGCCTGGTTCTGGGTGCTGAGCACCGTCGGCATGGCGCTGGTGATCAGTGGCCTGTTCCTCGACTTCCCGATATTCGGTCTTGACCGTGAAGGTGCGCAGTTAGCCATGTTGATACATGCCATCGGTGCGTTCCTGGTGATTGCCTTCTCCTTCATCCATATGTACCTCGGCACCATCGGTAATGAAGGAGCTTTCGAGGGCATGGTCAGCGGTGAAGTGGATGTCAACTGGGTCATCCAACATCACGATCTCTGGCACGAAGAGCTCAAGAACCAGCCCAGCGGCAGCACCTCGACCGCCGGCATGACCGGGCAGGGCGCACAAACCAAGCCAGGCTGACGACAAAAGGGTCGTTAACAACAAAGCCCGGGGTTACCCGGGCTTTTTTATGGCTGGCGCGGGGTGTCGCTGTTGGCCCCGGTGTCAGCGTCCCCAGAACTGGGCGGCTATCTCGTTCAGGCCGTTGGCGCGGCGGCTGACATCGGCGCTGACGGTTCCACTGCGGGCGATGTCATCAACGCTTGCTTGCGAAACATCACGGATGGCGGTTAGGCGCTGATTCACCTCGTCGGCAACCGAGCTCTGCTGGGTGACGGCCACGGCGATCTGACTGGTCATCTGGTTTATGGTGTTGACCGCTGCGGTAATGCCGTCCAGGGATTTGCCGGTTTCCGCCACCCGCTCTGCTGTCCCGTCGGTGGCCTGGCGACTCATGCTGACTGCCTTGATGGCGCGATCGGAAGCATTCTGCAGCTTCTCGATCATCGACTGTATCTCGATGGTCGACTGCTGGGTGCGGGATGCCAGGGTGCGTACCTCGTCGGCAACCACGGCGAAGCCCCGACCCTGTTCGCCGGCGCGGGCGGCCTCGATGGCGGCGTTGAGGGCCAGCAGGTTGGTCTGCTCGGCAACGCTGCGGATCACGTCGACCACACTGCTGATGTTGTTGGCATCCTGCTGCAGTTCCTGGATCACCTTGTCCATGTCGGTCATGGTGTCGCGCAGCTCGTCGACGAACTTGCTGGTCTGCTGCACCACCGCCTGGCCGGCATCGGTTTCCCGCGCAGCATCCCCGGCTGCCGTGGCGGTTTCGTTGGCGCGCTGCGCAACCTCCTGGATGCTGGCGGTCATCTCGTGCATGGCGGTGGCGACCTGGTCGGTCTCGGAGAATTGCTGCTGGATGCCGCTCTCGGTCCGCGACAGCGCCTCGCGCAGTTCGGTGGCGCCGGTGTCCAGATGGCCTGCCGCGTCCGCGATGCGACCGACGACGCCGGCGGTGGCTGCTTCCAGCGTCTGCAGGGCAAGCGCCACCTCGCCGGCCTCGTCCTTACGCCCGGTATAGACCCATTGGGCGACTGGGTCCTGCTTGATGTTGCGTGCCTGCTGCAGCGTGGCCTGCCAGGGACGCATCAGCAGATAGCTGCCCAGCGCGCTGATCGTGCCGCCGACCACCAGGCCGATGGCGGCGGGCAGTAAGGCGATGCCCCCGGTCAGGCCGGCGGTGGCCAGTGCGGCTGTCACACCGAGTGTGGTCACGGCCATCAGCTTGTGGGTGGTGGAGAATCGCGCCCGACGCAGGCCGCGCGGCTTCTTGCCTGCCTGCAGGTCGCGGTAGAGTTGATCGGCGCGTTCCACGTGCGCGCGGTCGGGCTTGCGGCGTACCGACTGGTACTCGACGATCTCACTGTTGCGCACGATGGGTGAGACATAGGCGTCCACCCAGTAGTGGTCGCCGTTCTTGCAGCGGTTCTTGACGATGCCCATCCATGACTGGCCCGACTTGACTGTGCTCCACAGGCCCTCGAAGGCAGCCGGCGGCATCTCGGGATGACGAACCACGTTGTGGTTCTTGCCGATCAGTTCGTCATGCTCGAAACCACTGATCCGCAGGAAGTCGTCATTGAAATATGCGAGTGCCCCTTTCGGGTTGGTGGTGGACAGGATGTTGGCTGATTCTGCGAAGCTGATCTCCTTGTTGGAGATGGGCATATTTATTTTCATATTATTCTCTTGTTGGTTCTTTCTTATATTGATCCCTTGAGGTGCCGGCTCATATCAAACCGTGCCGGACTGATGTGCTTAACGGCAGCCGGACAAAAACATTAATTTCTATAGGTGTATATATCTTGCGGTCATTTGCGTGCTGCTTACACATCGGCCGACCGGCATGAGCTAGAGTGCGTGCAAGGCCCAGGTCATGGGGTCCGCCACATGTATATGGGCTTGTCAGACGCAAAGAGGTGTCCATGAAATCCATTGCTCGATCCCATGTTGTGACTGTGCTCGCCCTGTTGGGTGGCGCCCTGGCCCTGTCTGCCTGTACCGGTTCGGACGAGGATGTGCGTGTGACCTTCTGCAAGAATCTGGCGATCGTGCAGCTGTCGGTGCCCGAGGATGTTGAATGGGAAGACATCGGGCAGCAGATTCAGCGGCCCGAATACGCCGCCATCACGGTGCAGGTGGAGGACGGCGGCACGGCGACCTGCTGGTTCGAGTACGACGCGATTGAAGAGACGGCCGAGAGCCACGTGGATCCGCTGTCGGCCTATTCGACGCTGCCTTACCAGATGACCGTGAATGGTCAGCAGCTGGCGGAGCGTGCGCTGCTCGATGCGGTCAATGCCGAGCAGCGTCGTCAGGGCCGGGCGGCGGTGGAGCAGCTGCGCAAGGCCGCGTACCGCTAGACACGTCTTGCCGGGGGGCGGTCAGCGACCCTGCAGGTGAGCGTAGGGCGGCAGGGTCTGCAGGCGGTCATCCGTCAGCGCCCCGCCAACGGTGAAGTGATACAGGCTCTGCAGCGTGTTGTCGGACAGTGCCAGCATGTCGTGCACGCCGTCGTCGAAGTAGCAGCCGATGCCGGTACCGCGCACCCCGGCGGCCTCGGCTTCCAGGTACAGCACCTGGCCGATCATGCCGGCCTCCCAGAACAGCTCCCGGTAGCGCCAGGGCGCGCCGTCCAGCGTCTCGGTGTACTCGGCGAGCATGCCCAGGCTGAAGGCGCCGTCGGCGGCGATCTCCTGGTGGCAGCACAGGGCCTGTGCTGCCTCGCGGGCGTCGGCCGCCAGCAACTGGAACAGGGGCAGATGGGGCGGGGCGCCCGGCACCGGCTGCCAGTCCAGCTCCCGGCCGATGGCCGCCTTCACGGTTGTCTCGGCTGAGGGATCTCGCAGCAGCAGATACAGCCCTGGCAGCAGCCCGTCGACCCGGTGGACGAACAGCAGCAGGTGCACGCGGGGCGCCCAGCCGATTGCCTCCCACGGCGCCAGGTCGGTGCGCGGCAGTGTCATGTCCAGCATGCGGTAGAAGCGGTCGCTGTCGATGGCGGTCTTGCCGTCGAAGGCCTGCGCGCTGCGCCGCTGGCGGATCAGTGCGTCGGCGGCAAGCGTGCAGGTGCTGGGCAGAGGTGGCGGAAACGCCAGGGACTGCCTGTGATACTGCTGTGGCTCTCCAGCGGGCTTGTGACAGGCGCGGGCCACCTCGTCGATGACCGGCCATTGATGGCCGTGATCCACGGACAGCACATTGGCCTCGCCCTGCCATTGTCCAGCCAGCACTGCCGCGCGCAGTGCGGCCGGCGATATGGATTCGCCCGAGGTGGTGTCTGCGCTGATTTGCAGCATCAGGTCCGGATGCTCGGCCTCGGCACGGCGGAAGTCCGATGCACGATCCAGGCCCAGGATGGCCGCCACATCGTCATCGCCCCAATGATCGAGCAGCCTGACCTGCCAGCCCAGCATGGTGGCGGCATAATCAACCGCCGCGATGGCATGGCCGATATCGTGCTGACAGTAGCGGAAGGCGCGCTCGCCGTACTTCCAGGCCTCGCGCCAGTGGATGGAGCTCAGTCCGAGCAGCAGCGTATCGGCAGGCAGCAACGATTCCTGGTTGCCACCTGTAAACGCACAGCGCTGCTCCAGCAGGTGGTCGCGGCTCAGGTAGTGGTGTACGCCGGCGGCGATACCGTCGCAGTGACGGGTGACCAGATAGGCCTCGGTGGGATGCAGGTTGCCGCTGGACGGGTTGCAGCGCAGCGCCCAGCGGTTGTCGCCGTACTGCTTCCAGGCAGACAGACCGAAGGACAACTCCAGCAGGGCGGCCACGTTGGGTAGGGTCAGTGGTTGCGCGGTGACCCTGCCGGGGGCATACAGGTCCGCATAGCGGGGCTGCGGCCCCTCGCCCAGCAGTGGCAGTGACAGCCGGGGGCTGCCGGCAAAGGTGCGGAAGGGGTCCGGCTGATTGGCCCAGTCCAGGCCGCCGGGGCCGGCAGCATAGCGGTCAAAACGGTGCTTGGTGCGCTGGTGGTAGGCCAGGACGGTATCGAGTGCTGGGGTCACGAGATGGAGGCCGTTGGTGGGTGCGGAGGCTTCTTGGTAACAGAATCGCGGTGCTGGAAGTACGGGGCGATGGTGGGGTTATGGGCGCCGGGTTTGCCGCCGCCTGTCCTGGGTGCGCTTGGTTTGTTGCCGGGCCCGACGATGTGGCTGGTGACCTCGATGAGCCCTGGTTTATGTTGTCCCACGGGGCAGTCAATCCATGGTTGTCGCAGGGGTATAGTGGATGGGCTGGCGCCTTGCCCATGTCCTGAGATTTGGGTGCAGCCTGCGCCGACAGCACCACTGTATGGCTCAGATTGGTGTACTGTACCCGAATAACTATGCGTGCCCGCCAGGCGAAGTCCGGCGGCCGGCGCGCCAGGCGCGATCCGCCTGATAAGCACACTGAATATCGATCGGCTGCCCGCACAGGCGGCTGGCTATCCGGAGGGGGCGTTGGAGACGATCCAGCACAAACTGCAGCAATTCGATCCGGGCATGGTATGGCTGGACAGCGCCAACCGTATCACTGCAATGAATGGCGTCGCCATAGAGACCCTGGGGGTGCGGCCGGGGGAACTCATCGGCGAGGAGGTGCTGCAACTGCACCCCGAAGGCAGCCGCGACAAGGTGCAATGGCTGCTCGAGCATTCTTCCTGTCCGGCCAAGTCGCCGCCGCCCATGACCATGATGATTAACATCCCGGAGCGGGTGCTGCTGATCAAGGTGTCGAAGATGTGTGGCAAGGACGGCGATGCCGGCACCTGCATGATCTTCTACGACCTGACAGACCTGGCGACCAGGCCGAGTGAAAAGCACGCGGAAGCCACCGATGACCTGTTGCCGCGGGAGTTGTACAAGCTGCCGGTGTACAAGGACAAGACCGTGTTGCTGGTGGATCTGGAATCGGTCTGCTGCATCAAGGCTGACGGACGCTATTCGACGCTGTATACCGAAAACGAGCATTACTTCTGCAACCTGTCCCTGTCGGAGCTGGAAAAGCGCCTGGATAACCGCTTCTTTATCCGGGTCCATCGCAGCTACCTGGTCAACATGCGCTATGCCAAGGCCTTCGAGAAGGTCGAGGAACAGTGCTACCTGATCATGGATCACCAGGACGGCATCAAGGTCCCCATCAGTCGCAACAAGGCCAATAGTCTCAAGCACTTGCTTGGCCTGGCCTGAGTCGGCAAGGCGGTTGCGGCGGGTGCGGTGATGCCTGCCCGGCCCGCCATTCCCCTCCCGCTTGCTTGCCCAGGCTGAGTCTCGTGCCCGACAGGCCGGCGGCGTGCTCCAGTCGTACCTGCTGCGCGGCCCTATCCACTGATATCCGTTGCCGGCAACCCTCCCTCGGCCAACGGCTGAGCAGCGGCGGCATTCATGTGCGAAATACCGCCATTAGTGTCCTGAATCCACCGTTCATGACCTGTCCATTGTTCCCACTCGGAAGGTCGGCCATGGTTTGCGGCAGGCGGAAGCTCGGGTGCGCTTCCATCCAGCCAAATAACCACCCGGGAGGATAACGATGATTCCAGGCGAATTTGAATATCACGCGGCGTCGAGTGTCGATGACGCCATCAAGCTGCTGTCCGAACACGAGGACGCCAAGATCCTGGCCGGCGGCCACAGCCTGCTTCCCATGATGAAGCTGCGCTTTGCCGAGCCGGCCCACCTGATCGACATCAACGGACTGAGTGAGCTCAAGGGCATCCAGCTCGACGGCGGCACCATCCGTATCGGTGCCATGACCACCGAGAACGAGCTGATCGCCTCGGACATCCTGCAGCAGCACTGCCCGCTGATCGTGGATGTGGCCAAGCTGATTGCCGATCCGCAGGTGCGCAACAAAGGCACCATCGGCGGCGACGTCGCCCACGGTGACCCGGGCAATGACCACCCGGCGCTGATGCTGGTGCTGGACGCGCAGTTCGTGATCAAGGGTCCGAATGGTGAGCGGGTGCAGGAGGCCAACGGCTTCTTCCTCGGTACCTACTGGACCACCCTGGAAGAGGGTGAACTCATGACCGAGATCCGCCTGCCCGCCTTCAAGGCCGGCACCGGTTACGGCTACAACAAGCTCAAGCGCAAGACCGGTGACTTCGCCACCGCGGCATCGCCGGTGGTGCTGACCCTGGACGGCGACACCTGCAGCGACATCCGCATCGGTCTGACCAACGCCGGCCCCATGGCATTCCGTGCCGAGGCGGCCGAGGACCTGCTGCGCGGCCAGGTGATCACCGAGGCGCTGATTGAACAGGCGGCCGAACAGGTGATGGCGGCGTGTGAGCCGGCCGAAGACCTGCGCGGCGACGCGGAATACAAGACCCACATGGCGGCCGAGATGGTGCGTCGTTCGATCCGAGATGCCCTGGCGCGGGCGAGGAGTTAACGGTATGGCCAAGCAACATATTTCATTCAAGCTCAATGGCCAGCAGGTGGACGTGCTGGCCGAGCCGCGCGAACTGCTGGTGCACACCATCCGCGAGCAACTCGGTCAGACCGGCACCCACATCGGCTGCGACACCTCCCACTGCGGCGTCTGCACCGTCGACCTGAACGGTGACTCGGTGAAGGCCTGCACCATATTGGCCGTGCAGGCCAATGGCGGCGACGTGCTCACCGTGGAGGGGATGGCGGACGCCACCGGACTGCACGTCATTCAGCAGGCCTTTATCGACGAGCACGGCCTGCAGTGCGGCTTCTGCACTCCCGGCATGCTGATTCGTGCCTACCGGTTCCTGCAGGAAAACCCCGACCCGACGGATGACGAGATCCGCGCGGGCATGTCCGGCAACCTGTGCCGCTGCACCGGTTACCAGAACATCATCAAGGCGGTGAAGTCTGCTGCCCAGAAACTGCAACAGGCATGAGGGAGGGTTGAACAAATGGCAACTCCAGCAGACGAGATGAACCGCCAGGACGCCCTTGAGGGCGTCGGGTGCTCCCGCAAGCGTAAAGAAGACCCGCGCTTCGTACAGGGCAAGGGCAACTATGTCGATGACATAAAGATGTCCGGCATGCTGTTCGCCGACATGGTGCGCAGCCCATTCGCCCATGCGCGGATCAAGAGCATCAACAAGGAAAAGGCGCTGGCGCTGCCCGGCGTGCACGCCGTGCTGACCGCCGACGACCTGAAGCCGCTGAACCTGCACTGGATGCCCACCCTGGCGGGTGACGTGCAGGCGGTGCTGGCCGACGAGAAGGTGCACTTCCAGTATCAGGAAGTGGCCGTGGTCATCGCCGATGACCGCTACATCGCCGCCGATGCCATCGATCTGGTAGAGGTGGAATACGAGCCGCTGCCGGTACTGGTCGACGCCCACAAGGCGATGGATCCCGACGCGCCCATCCTGCGCGAAGACCTGGTCGGCAAGATGGACGGCAAGCACAGCAAGCGTGTCCACAATAACCACATCTTCCACTGGGAGGCGGGCGACAAGGATCCCACCGACCGCGTGTTCGACGAGGCCGAGGTCACCGTCGAGCAGAAGATGTACTACCACCGGGTGCATCCCAGCCCGCTGGAGACCTGCGGCTGCGTGGCATCGTTCGACAAGGTAAACGGGCACCTCACCGTCTACATCACCTCCCAGGCGCCTCACGTGGTGCGCACCGTGGTGTCCCTGCTGTCGGGCATCCCCGAGAGCAAGATCCGTATCGTCTCGCCGGACATCGGCGGCGGCTTCGGCAACAAGGTCGGGATCTACCCGGGCTATGTGAATGCCATCGTTGCCTCCATCGTGCTCGGTCGCCCGGTCAAGTGGGTGGAAGACCGCATGGAGCATCTGTCCACCACCGCCTTTGCCCGTGACTACCACATGACCGGCGAACTGGCCGCCGACAAGGACGGCCGCATCAAGGCGCTGCGCGTCAAGGTGCTGGCCGACCACGGCGCCTTCGACGCCTGCGCCGACCCGTCCAAGTTCCCGGCAGGCCTGTTCCACATCTGCACCGGTTCTTATGACGTGCCGGTGGCCCACGTGCAGGTGGACGGCGTGTACACCAACAAGGCACCGGGCGGCGTGGCCTATCGCTGCTCGTTCCGGGTCACCGAGGCGGTGTACGTCATCGAGCGTACCCTGGACGTGCTGGCGCAGAAGCTCGGCATCGACAAGGCGGAGATCCGCCGTCGCAACTTCGTCAAACCCGAACAGTTCCCGTATGACACAGCGCTTGGTTGGCAGCTGGACAGCGGCGACTACCACACGGCACTGGACAAGGTGCTGAAGGCAGTCGACTACGATGGGCTCCGCAAGGAGCAGGCAGAGAAACGCGCCAAGGGCGAGCTGATGGGCATCGGCCTGGTGACCTTCACGGAGATCGTTGGTGCCGGCCCCAGCCGTACCTGCGACATCCTCGGCATCGGCATGTTCGACAGCGCCGAGATCCGCGTCCATCCCACCGGCAGCGTGATGGCCCGCATGGGCACCATCACCCAGGGTCAGGGTCACCAGACCACCTACGCGCAGATCATCGCCACCGAGCTGGGCATTCCTTCCGAGCAGATCCAGATCGAGGAAGGCGATACGGACACCGCGCCGTACGGCCTGGGCACCTACGGTTCACGTTCCACCCCGGTCGGTGGTGCAGCCACCGCCGTGGCGGCACGCAAGATCCGCGCAAAGGCGCAGAAGATCGCCGCCCACCTGCTGGAGGTCAGCGAGGATGACCTGGAATGGGATGTCGACCGCTTCAAGGTGAAGGGCGTGCCCGGTCAGGAAAAGACCATGAAAGAGGTGGCCTGGGCCGCCTACAACAACGTGCCGGAGGGCATGGAACCGGGTCTGGAGGCGGTTGATTACTACGACCCGCCCAACTTCACCTATCCTTTTGGTACCTACCTGTGCGTGGTGGACATCGACAAGTACACCGGTCAGACCCACGTGCGTCGTTTCTACGCACTGGATGACTGCGGTACCCGTATCAACCCGATGATCATCGACGGACAGATACACGGTGGCCTGAACGAGGGTTATGCCGTGGCCATGGGCCAGGAGCTGCCTTACGACGAGGAGGGCAACGCGCTGGGCAACACCTTCATGGACTACTTCATCCCGACCTTCGTCGAGACGCCGAAGTGGGAGACCGACTACACGGTCACCCCGTCACCGCACCATCCGCTGGGCGCCAAGGGCGTGGCCGAGTCGCCGCACGTCGGCAGCATCCCGTGCTTCACCGCAGCGGTGGTGGACGCCTTCTCGCACCTGGGTATCACCCACATGGATATGCCGCACAACGCCTACCGCGTGTGGAAGCAGATCCACGAGCTGGGCCTCGACAAGCGCGGCTGACCTCAATCATGCGGCACTGCCGGGACAGATCCCCGGCAGTCGCCGCCCTGGAGTAGAAGTATGAAAGTCAATCTGGACAAGACCTTTGCCATCGCAGCGCCGATGAGCAACGGCTGGAAGTTTTTGCAGGACATCCCCGGCGTGGCCAGCTGCATGCCGGGTGCCGAGATCACCGAGGTGGTCGATGCCAACAACTACAAGGGCAAGGTGAAGGCCAAGATCGGTCCTGCCACCATGGCCTTCAATGGCGATATCGAGATCAAGGGCATCGACAGCGACAAGCGCGAACTGCACATGATCGGCCGCGGCCAGGACACCAAGGGCACTTCTTCGGCGGAGCTGGACCTGACCGCCTGGATCGTCGATGCCGGTGACGGTCAGTGCGAGCTGAAGGGCAAGGCCGAGGTTGCCGTGACCGGCAAGGCCGCCAGCCTGGGCGGCCGCATGATGGTGCAGGTGGCCGACCAGATCCTCAACCAGTTCGGCAAGAACTTCGCCAACAACGTCGTCGCGATGGGCGAGGGTGAGGTTGCCGAAGAGGCCCGCGAGGAACTGGCCGAGCAACCCAAGGAACTGAACGGCCTGGCCTTCGCCTGGGCGGTGTTCATCGGCTTCCTGCGCAGCCTGTTCGGCGGCGGCAAGTCCAGTGCCGGTTGAGGTGTCTGTAGCGCGGCAGGGGTAACGCAATATGAATGGGGAGAACCGGGTCGCTGAACTGCAGGGTCGTCTGGCGAGCGCCGGCTATATTGCCGAACGCAGCCTTGCCGCCACCCTGCTGCTGTTTACCGAGCTGCAACGGCCGTTGCTGCTGGAAGGCGATGCGGGCGTCGGCAAGACCGAGATCGCCCGGGTGCTGGCACAGGTGTACGACTGCCCGCTGATCCGCCTGCAGTGCTACGAAGGGCTGGACGTCAACGCCGCGGTCTACGAGTGGAACTACCAGCACCAGCTGCTGGCGATCAAGCTGCTGGAGCAGGGCAAGATCAATCCGGACAACGCCGAGCAGCAGATCTTCAGCAAGAAGTACCTGCTGGAGCGTCCCCTGCTGCAGGCCATCACCCAGGCCAAACCGCCGGTGCTGCTGATCGACGAGATCGACCGCGCCGACGAGGAGTTCGAGGCCTACCTGCTGGAACTGCTGTCGGACTTCCAGATCAGCGTGCCGGAGCTGGGCACCATCCAGGCGGTGACCCGGCCCTACGTGGTACTCACCTCCAACGGTACCCGCGAGCTCAGCGATGCGCTGCGCCGTCGCTGCCTGTACCACTACGTGGAATATCCGGAGTTCGACAAGGAGCTACGCATCGTCAACGCACGGGTGCCGGAGATCGGTCCGCAGCTGGCGCGCCAGGTGGTCGGCTTCGTGCAGGACCTGCGCCGGCTGGACCTGCGCAAGAAACCGGGCATCGCCGAGACCCTGGACTGGGCCGCGGCACTGTTGCGGCTGGATGTGTCGACCCTGGACTCAGATCCCCAGGCGGTACTCGACTCCATGGTGTGCCTGCTCAAGACCCGGGAGGATAGTGCCGGCCTGGGACAGGCCGAGGTCGAGCGGCTGGTGGCGAGGGCGGTATGAGCTGGTCCGCCGCACAAACCCCGGCGGAACCCACCCTGGCGTCCGAACTGCAGGGGCGGCTGGTGGAATTCGTGCGGCTGGCGCGGGCCAACGACTTCAGCGTCGGGGTGGCGGAAGAGGTCGATGCCCAGCGTGTCGCCCTGTGCTGCGGCCTGACCGACAGCAAGCGGCTGCGATGGGGACTGCGGGCACTGCTGTGCTCCGACCAGGACGACTGGGAACGCTTCGACGAGTTGTTCGACGCCTACTGGCTGCAGAGCAATATGAGCAGCCGCTACGAGGCGACCCCCGGTGCCCAGGTGAACCGCCAGCAGACCCGCCAGGGTGGTCAGCCGGGCAGCCGGGGTACCGCGGCCGAGGCCGATGCGGCCGGCGACGGTGACGGCGCCGATGCCGCCGAGGGCGGTACCCGTGAGGGTGCCAGTGTCGGCGAACACCTGGCCAGGTCGGACTTTCAGTTTCTCGCCGACAGCGGCGAGATGCGCGCCACCGAGCAACTGGTGGAGCGGCTGGCGCGCAGGATGCGCCGCCGTCTGATGCGACGCCAGAAGGTGCAGCGGCAGGGTCGACGCATCCATCTGCGCGGCACGATGCGCAACTGCCTGCGCTACGGCGGCGTACCGTTGCAGCTGGCTTATCGTCGTCGTAACCGACGCCAGCCGCGGCTGATCCTGATCGTCGACGTGAGCCGTTCCATGTCGCTGTACAGCACGGTGTTCCTGCGCTTTGCGCGGGGCATCGTCAACGCCTTCGGCGACGCGGCGGCCTTTGCCTATCACACCAGCCTGGTGCCCATCACCGATGCGCTGCGCCAGTCCGACCTGGGGCGGATGCGCGACAGCCTGACGCTGATCTCGCGCGGCTGGTCAGGCGGCACGCGCATCGGCGAGTGCCTGGGCCGCTTCAACGATGAATATGGCCGGCTGCTCAACAGCCGCAGCGTGGTGATGATCGTCAGTGACGGCCTGGACACCGGCGAGCCGGAACGGCTGGCGCAGGAACTGGCGCGCATCAAGGCACGTTGCCGCAAGCTCATCTGGCTCAACCCACTGCTGGGTCGTGCCGGGTACGAGCCCAAGACCCGGGGCATGCAGGCGGCGCTGCCGCATTTGGACCTGTTTGCCCCGGCGCACAATCTGCAAAGTCTGCAGGCCCTGGAGCCGGTGCTGATCGGACTCTGAAGTCACGAGAGGAAGTGGGGATGTTGCATAGCGACGCCGTGTTGGACAAGGCGCATGAATTCAAGGCCAAGGGGATACCCTTCGTGCTGGCGACGGTGGTGCGCAGCGAGTCGCCCACCTCCGCCAAGCCGGGCGCCAAGGCGCTGGTCACCGCCGACGGCGAGCTGATCGGCTGGATCGGTGGCGGCTGCGCGCAACCGGCGGTGCTCGACACCGCCAGGAAGGCGCTGGCGGACGGCCAGTCACGCCTGATCCGCGTCAGCCCGAACAAGGGCGGCGAGGTGGAGCCCGGCATCATCGACTTCGGCATGACCTGCCACAGTGGAGGCACCTTGGATATCTTCATCGACCCCGTCATCGCCCCGCCGGCGCTGCTGATCATCGGCGCCTCGCCGGTCGCCCAGGCCCTGGGTGAGCTGGCCCATCACGCGGGCTTCGCGGTGCATGCCGCCTTTCCCGGCGCCGATGCCGACATGTTCCCGCAGGCGGTGCAGATCATCGACGGTCTCGACCTGGATGAACTGCGCTGCGGCGTGCCGCCGCTGGTGGTGGTCGCCACCCAGGGCAAGCGCGACGAGCCCGGCCTGGAGGCCGCGCTGAAGACCGGTTCGGGCTACATCGCCTTCGTCGCCAGCGCGCGCAAGGCGGACAAGCTGCGCGGCAACCTCAAGCAGCGCGGTCAGGATGCGGCGCAGGTGGATGCCATCATCTCGCCGGCGGGCATCGAGATCGGTGCGGTCACCCCGGAAGAGATCGCGGTATCGGTGCTGGCCGGGCTGATCCAGGCGCGGCGTACCGCCGTTGCCGCACCCGCCGCGGCAACGGGCAAGCAGGCAAGCGGTTGTTGCGGTGGCAGTGCCGAGCCTGAACAGTCGGCGGTGGCCGAAACCACCAGCTGCTGCGACGGCAGTGCCGCACCGTCCACGGCTATCGACCCGGTGTGCGGCATGACCGTGCAGATCGCCGGTGCCGAATACGTCAGCAGCTACCAGGGGCAGAACTACTATTTCTGTTGTACCGGTTGTCAGCACAGCTTCGACCAGGACCCGCAAAGCTATCTGGCGGCACAGGGGGCCTGATGGCTAGCTTCGCCGCCATTCTGCTGGCCGCCGGTGAATCGCGCCGCATGGGTGCGACCAACAAGCTGACCCTGCCGGTGGCCGGCCAGCCGCTGCTGCGCCGCACCGCGGAGACGCTGTTGAATGCCGGGCTGCAGGAACTGGTGGTGGTGATCGGCCACCAACAGCAGGTGTCCCGTGAGCTGCTGCAGGACCTGCCGCTGACCATCGTCTACAACGACAACTACCGCGAAGGCCAGATGACCTCGGTGCACTGCGGCATGGCCGCGCTGCAGCAGGCCTGCGACGCGGTGCTGGTGTGCCTGGCCGACCTGCCGCTGATGCAGGTCGAGGACCTGCACCAGCTGGCCGAGGCCTTTGGCCATTGCCCGACCTCGGTACTGGTGCCGACCTACCGGGGCGAGCGCGGCAACCCCATCGTGCTGGCCTATCGGCACCGGCAACAGATCCTGGCCGGGGACCGGACCCTAGGCTGCAAGCGGCTGATTCAGAAACACCCGGAACTGGTCACCGCGCTGGAGATGTCCAATGACCGCCTGGTGTTCGACCTGGACACCCCGGAGGCCTACCAGCGGCTGCAGCAGCGCCTTGGAGCGGCGGCCGAGACATCCAATCAACCGATTTCCGCGTAAGAGGCGCGTCATGGCGAAAGAGATCTTCGAAGTCATTCAGGAACTGCAACAGAGCGGCCAGCCGTTCGCCGTGGCCACGGTGGTTGAAACCGTCGGCTCGGTATCGGCCAAGACCTCGTCCAAGGCGGTGATCGACCACCAGGGCCGGGTCGTGGCCGGCTGGGTGGGCGGCGGCTGCGCCGAGTCGGGTACCTGCGAGAAGGCTCTGGAGTGCATCGAGAAGGGAGAGACGGCCATGCTGGATATCGACCTGGACGACGAGATGCTGGGTGCCGGCATGCCCTGCGGCGGCAGCATGCGGGTGTACGTCGAGCCGGTGCTGCCCAGGCCCAGCCTGTGGATCATGGGCCACGGCCGGGTGGCCGAGTCGCTGTGCATCCTCGGCGACCTGCTCGGTCTGAAGGTGGTGGTCAACGACCCCGGCGTGGAATGGGACAAGTACCCCAATGCCAACCGCCTGATCACCGACGACCTGGACTACGAACAGCTGCAGCCGGCTGCCGGTGATTACGTGGTGATCGCCACCCAGCACAAGGGCGACCACGAATCCATGAAGCGGGCGCTGGCCTCCGAGGCCGGTTACATCGCGCTGATCGCCAGCCGCAAGCGTTCCGGCCTGGTGATGGACTACCTGCGCGAGGAAGGCTTCGGTGAGCAGGACATCGCACGGGTGATGGCGCCGTCCGGGCTGGACCTGGGTGCCGTCACCCCGGAAGAGATCGCGTTGTGCGTGATGAGCGAGATCGTGCTGCTGCGCCGCGGCGGCACCGGCATGCGCATGCGCGAAAAGCTGCAACAGGAACAGGCACGGCGGCTGCGTGCCGCCGAGGGCTGAGGCATGGCAGTGGCAGCACGCATCATCACCGCAAACGACGGGCTGGACCCGCAGCGCATCCGGCAGGACTTCCCGCTGTTGCGGGATGCGCCGCTGGCGCAGGGTCTGCATTACCTGGACAACGCGGCCACCACCCACAAGCCGCAGGTTGTCATTGGCGCCATCAGTGACTGCTACAGCAATTACTACGGTCCCATCCACCGTGGCCTGTATCCGCTGGCGGAGGAGGCCACCCGGCGCTACGAACAGGCGCGTCAGCGGCTGGCCAGTTACCTGGGTGCGTCATCGGCCAACGAACTGGTATTCACCCGTTCCGCCACCGAGGCCATCAATATGGTGGCCTGGGGCTGGGCCAGGGAGCGGCTGCAGCCCGGCGACCGCATCTGGGTCAGCCGCATGGAGCACCATGCCAATTATCTGCCCTGGCAGCGGGTGTGCCGGGAGCGTGGCGCCGAGTTACGCATCATCGAGCTGAATGAAGACGGCAGCCTGGATATTGCCGGCACACCCGAGCTGTTCTCGCCCCGGACCAAGCTGATCGCGCTGTGCCAGGTGTCCAACGTGCTGGGGGTGGAAAACCCGCTGCGGGAGTTGTGCGCCACCGCCCGTGACCATGACATCCCGGTGCTGGTCGATGCGGCGCAGTCGGTGTCGCATCTGCCGCTGGACGTGGTCGAACTGGGCTGTGATTTCCTCGCCTGTTCGGCGCACAAGATGTACGGCCCGGCCGGCATCGGCCTGCTGTACGGCCGCGCCGAGCGGCTGGCCCAGATGACGCCGCTGCTGGTAGGCGGCGGCATGGTCGACGAGGTGGGCGAGGGCACGGCGGACAGCAGCTGGAGCGAGGCGCCGGCCTGTTTCGAGGCCGGCTCGCCCAACCTGGCGGACGCGGTGGGTTTTGCAGCCGCGGCGGATTACCTGGACGGGCTGGGTCGAGCACGGGTGCAGGCGCACCTGGCCACCCTGACCGCGGTCGCCGCCGAGGCGCTGACCGAGCTGCCGGGGCTGCGTCTGCTGCCGGGTGAAGGCACCCCGCAATCGGCGCTGCTGTCGTTCACCCTGGACGGCGTGCATCCCCATGACCTGGCGCAGGTGGCGGGCGAGCAGGGCGTCGCCATCCGTGCCGGTCACCACTGCGCGCAGCCGTTGCTGCGCAGCCTCGGCCTGGCGGCCACCGCCCGGGCCAGCTTCGGCGTCTACAACGACATGGACGATGTGGATGCACTGGTGCGCGCGGTGGACAGCGCGCGCCGCATGTTCGCTTAGGAGGTCCCGATGGCTGACCACAGTCTCTACAAAGACATCTTGCTCAAGCACTACCGCCATCCCCACAACAAGAGCGACGGCGAACTGCAGGGTGCCGACGTGGTGCGGCGTGGCGGCAATCCGCGCTGCGGTGACGAGATCGAGGTGGGCCTGTACCTGAATGATGGCCGGCTGGATCAGGTGAAATTCCGTGGCCGTGGCTGCTCGGTGTGCATCGCTTCTTCATCGATGATGACCGAGGCGGTCAGTGGCCACACCACCGACGAGGCCCGGCAGCTGTGCCAGGAGATGCAGGGCTGGTTCCAGCAGGGTGAGGGTGCCAGCCTGTCCGCACCGCCGGACGACCTGCAGGCGCTGTCCGCGGTACGCGAGTACCCGGCACGTCGGCGCTGCGTGCTGCTGTCCTGGGAGGCACTGGCCGATGCCCTCGACGCGATCTGAATCGCGGCGGGTTGCCGAGCGCGATGCGTGGGGCCTGGCGCTGCTCATCGCGGTCACGCTGTTTCTGACATCGCAGGCGCTGGCTGTGGGGCTGTCCAATCGTTTGCTGGTGGTGTTGATGATCACCCTGGCGCTGTCGGCCTGGGCCTTGCAGCTGGTCGCCGGCTGGCGCGGTTTCAGCTATCTGAAGACCCTGCTGGTGATGATGCTGATGGGGCATCTGGGCATGCTGCTCGGTGCGGCAATGGACTTCGGTGCGGCCGGCCTGCTGATGCTGGCCGGTTGGTGCAGCACCCTCAGCGGCGTGGGACTCGGCAACCTGTGGAGCAAACTCGGCATCGCACCCTGGAGTCATGTCGGTATGTTGCTTGGCTGCAACCTGGGCATGTTGCTGAGCGGTTGCAACACCAGGCTGGCGCGGCGTGTGGGGACGCCCGGCTGGCTGTTTTTGTCGCTGTCCAATCTGGGCATGCTGCTGGGTCTGCTGCTGAGCGAGGCCTGGCAGCCGGTGCTGTCCGGTGGCCTGCAGCTGCTGGCACTGGTCATGGTGGTGCAGATGCTGCTGGCCATGGCCGCCGGTATGGCCGCGACATGGTGGCTGGCCCGACGGCTGTATGCACCCGCCGCTCCCGGCAACCTATCCCTGTGTGAAGGCGGCAAGTAATGGCTCGCCCTGAACTGATCGATCCGTTCGGTCGCCGCATCGAATATCTGCGCCTGTCGGTGACCGATCGTTGTGATCTGCGCTGCAGTTACTGTATCCCGGAAGGCTTCAAGGGCTTTGAGCAGCCGCCCCATTGGCTCAGCTTCGATGAGATAGCGCGCGTGCTCGGCGCCTTCACCCGGCTTGGTCTGAGGAAGGTTCGTCTGACCGGTGGCGAACCCCTGCTGCGGCGCAATCTGCCTGAGCTTGCGGCCCGCATCGCGCAACTCGATGGCATCGAGGACCTGTCCATCAGCACCAACGCAACCCAACTGGCGGGGCAGGCGACTGCGCTCAGAGAGGCTGGTGTGATGCGGCTGAACGTCAGCCTGGATTCGTTGCAGCGAGAGCGTTTCTCAACCATCACCGGCCGAGACCGCCTCGCAGCCGTGCTGGCCGGTCTCGAGGCCGCGCGGGAGGCCGGGTTTTCGCCCATCAAGCTCAACATGGTGGTGATGAAGGGCGTCAACGACGACGAAGTGGATGCCATGGTGGACTTCTGCATGCGGCGTGGCTTTGTGCTGCGTCTGATCGAAGTCATGCCCATGGGCGATACCGGGCGCAACGCGCAGTATGTCGACCTGCAGCCGGTCAAGCGACGGCTTATGGAACGCTTCGGGCTGATCGATGGCGCGGTGCCGGGGGCCGGCCCCGCCCGTTATCTGCAGACCCCGGATGGCGATTTCAGCGTCGGCTTCATTACGCCGCTTTCCCAGCATTTCTGCGCCAGCTGCAATCGGGTCCGCCTGGCGGTGGATGGCACCCTGTATCTGTGTCTGGGACAGGACGACAAGTACGAATTCAGGGATTTGTTGCGCAGCCAGGCCAGCGATGCCGAACTGGCCGACGCCATCATGACGGCGATCGCGCGCAAGCCCGAGCGCCATGAGTTTCGCGAAATGCCCGACAAGGTGGTGCGTTTCATGAACATGACCGGCGGTTGAGTCGCGATGGACGCATTCCCTTCAAGCTTCGACCTGAGCCCGGTGTGGATATCGATCCGGCTGGCCGGGCTGACGGTCGTATTGTTGCTGTTGCTGGGAACCCCTCTTGCGTGGTGGCTCACCCATACCCGTTCCCGTTTCAAGGTGCTTGCGGAGGTCATTATCGCCCTGCCGTTGGTGCTGCCACCGACCGTGCTGGGCTTTTACCTGCTGGTGCTGATGAGCAGCCAGGGCGTGATCGGCTCCACCTGGCTGGCGTTGACCGGCAGTAGCCTCGCCTTCAGCTTTTCCGGCCTGCTGATCGCGTCCTGTCTGTACTCACTGCCGTTTGTTGTGCAGCCGTTACAGGCCGCGTTTGCCGGCCTGGACCGACGCACGGTCGAGGCGGCCTGGACCCTTGGCGCCTCACGGCTGCTGGCCTTTTTCACGGTGGTCGTGCCTCAGACGCGGCAGGGTTTCATCACCGCCATGGTGCTCGGCTTTGCCCACACGGTTGGCGAGTTCGGCGTGGTGTTGATGGTGGGTGGCAACATCCCCGGGGAGACTCAGGTGATCGCTATCGCCATCTACGACCACGTCGAGGCGCTGGACTACCCGTCGGCACACATCCTCTCGGCCGGGCTGCTGCTGTTCTCGTTTGTGGTGCTCTCCGTGGTCTACGGGATGAACCGCCACTGGCATATGGTGATTCGGGGATGAGCGCGACCGGCGTGGACATTCATTTCAGCCGCCATGAATTCCGGCTGGACGTGCGGTTTGAGATTCCGGAGAAGGGATTGGTGGCCCTGCTCGGTCCTACGGGCAGTGGCAAGAGCACCCTGTTGCGCACCCTGGCGGGGCTGGAACGTCCTGGCCGCGGGCATATCTGTCATGGCGAGGAAGTGTGGTTCGACGGCCTGCAGGCTAAGTGGCTGCCCCCGCAACAGCGTCGGGTTGGCGTGGTATTCCAGGACTACGCACTGTTTCCTCACCTGTCTGTGTACGACAACATCGGGTATGGCCTGCCGCGCAAGCTGCGCGCCTGTCGGGTCGGCGAATGGCTGGAACGATTGCACCTGGGCGGCTTTGTACAGCGCTACCCACATCAGCTGTCGGGCGGGCAGCGGCAACGCGTAGCCCTGGCGCGTGCGCTGATCAGGCAACCCAAGCTGCTGTTGCTGGACGAACCCTTTGCGGCACTGGATCACAGCTGCCGGCAACACCTGCGCGCCGAGTTGCGCACCATCCTGGAAGAGGCGAACTGCCCTGCATTGATGGTCACCCACGATGTCGAAGAGGCCCGCTATCTGGCGGACAAGCTGGGTGTGCTGGTGGATGGCCGGCTGGTGCGCTACGGCGGTACCGCTGAAGTCTTTGCAGCACCAGGGACCCATGCAGCGGCACGGGTGCTTGGCTGGCGCAACTTCCTGAAGGTAGACCGGATGGCAGGGCGCCAGGCAACGGGCGGTTGGGGAACCCTTGAACTGGGCGTTGAACCTGAAGGCGGGGCCGGTCTGCTGGCTATACGCCCGGAACATATCCGTTTGGCCAAAAGACCACTGCCGGGATTAACGGCACGCATCAGGCAGATTGTCGATCTGGGTGCGACACGTTCGGTGGAATGCCAGCTGCGCGATGGCACCGTTATCCATATGTTCCGTCCCTGGGACGAGCCGTTGCCTGCCCCCGGCAGCGAGGCCACGCTGCATATGCCGGCTCAGCACCTCTATGTGCTGGACGAAGGTTCTGCTCTCATACCGGCAGTGTCTGCTGATGTGGATAGACATGCGCGGGTTGAGGCCACGGCATGGAACACCGTCTAGAGGGGGCACCATGCCTGATGGCCGGTGAGCACCGGGTGCTAGCGGGTTGCGGCTGATGTTTCGCACGCAGGCTGCGGACAGCCAAGATTATCCCCAAAGTTTGCAGTGCAGATGAGCTGAGAACCATGAGTAAAAACGCCCCGAAAAAAACCGTTGCGGATATCCAGATGCTCTGGCCGACACCCTTGTTGCGTAAGCGGTTTCCGCAGCACGACAAGGTCAATCCGGCACTGGCAAAGTTGTTTTATGCGCATCGGTGCCAGCATGACAAGGCAAACGGGCCGGTCTATTCGAGCGCGGACGATTTGCTGCACCGTTACGACGAGCCGGCACTGAATCAGTTGTTTCAGTTTGTTTCCGACAGTGTGTACGAGGTTGCCAGCGCGATGAATGCCACACTGTGGCAGCACAGTCGCTCTAGGAAGATGCAAATGAACGTGGCCGGTGCCTGGTTCCAGATACAGAACGGCCACGGCTTTCACGAGCCCCATACCCACGGCAACTGCTCCTGGTCCGGCGTCTATTATGTCCAGGTAGACGATGACGAAAAGCGGGAAAGCCACGGCACGCTCGGTGCCATGAATGGCCTCACCCGCTTTTATGGCCATCATGTCGACGTGATAGGTGGCGGCTATATGGATTCGGGCAACCTGTATCTGCAATCAACCACTTTCGACTCGAAGCCGGAAGAGGGCGTGTTGTGCGTCTTTCCCTCGCACCTGAAACACATGGCCATGCCCTACGCGGGTGAAAAGGACCGCATCATCGTCTCTTTCAATGCGCAGGTGCACGGCGATCAGGGCGATGAGCTGTTCGATTACAGCTTTTATTGACGAGTGCCGGCTGCAGAAGGTCGGGGTATGGCCGGTATGGCACGCCGTGCCGCCAAGCCCCTCGTGCAGGGGGTGTTTATCAGGCAAAAAAAACCGGGTAAGCAGAAGCTGAACCCGGTGAGAAGGAGGACTTGGAAACCAACTTGTACACTACCGCTATACTTCCTTATCAACTCATATAGGCCTTGGCCTCTTCGCCGGGGTTGGGCAGGCCGGCGATCTTCCAGGCATTGATGCAGCTGCCGAAGAATTGTTTCATAGCGTTCTTTTCTATATCCAACTCGGAACAGATCCGGTGTGGGGTCGCAAAGCTGCCGAGTTCGAAATAGTAATCGCGAATGAAATGCACGATCTGAAAATGACGCATTTCGAGATTTTTAACACCGTTCTGCTCGGCGATCTGCTGGGCTGTTTCACGATTCCAGCATTCAGGATCAATCAAGAATCCGTCTTCATCAAAATTCAGATTGGCTGATGGCGTTTGAATCAGCAGTGTAGTGTCCACGCTACGCATATTATGCTCCCTGCTGTGTTTGTCTGCGTTGGTAAGCAGTTTAGCCAGATGCTTGTGAATGTAAAATTATAAAAAATGAATGTTTATCAAGGATTGAGATATGGAACTCAGGCAGCTGCGATCTCTGGTGGCCTTGGTGGAATCCGGCTTCAATGTCAGCCGTACCGCCGAGCACCTGAACTTGGTTCAGTCGGCTGTTTCTCAGCATATAACCCGGCTGGAAGCTGAGCTCAGCCTGCATCTTGTCGTCCGCCAGGGTAAGCGTCTGCTGGGCCTGACGGAGGCCGGTGAGAAGATCTATTTCTTCGCCAACCAGATACTCTCTGATGCGCAAAACATCATTGCCGTGTCTGATGAACATCAGCACCAAGAGCAAGGCGTATTGCGTATTGGTGCCACGCACACCCAGGCCCGCTATATCCTGCCGAGCGTCATTAAGGAATTTAATGAGCATTACCCGAAAGTGGATATTCAGATAAACCAGTCGACCCCGGATAACCTGATAGACATGACATTGCGTGATGTTGTGGATATTGCGATATGCACCGAGGCGATTGCTGGCCATGAAGGCCTGGTCAGTCTTCCCTGTTATGAGTGGAACCGGAGCCTCATCACGCTGCCGGGTCATCCGCTATCAAAGGCGAAAAAAATTACCCTGAAGAAACTCTGTGACTATCCGATCATTACCTATGTGCAGGGCTTTACCGGTTGTGGCCATGTCGACCGGGTGTTTAGCGATGCCGGACTTTCGCCACACATCGTGTTGAGTGCGGCAGATACAGATGTCATCAAGACCTATGTTGCTGAAGGTATGGGGGTCGGCGTCATTGCCAGCATGGCCTATGACGAAAAAATCGATACCGGTTTCAAATGCATGGATGTCAGTGATCTGTTTCCCTGGGAAATTACAAAAATAGCCTATAAAAAAGGCCGCTATATCCGCGCATTTCAGGTGCACTTTATCGAATTGTTTCAGCGCGTGTTTCCACGGGTTTCTGGCAGTCTGAATGTTCGTAAAAACAGCACATAGGCAGGTCATATATCCATCTCAGCCGGATTTCATGCGCTATTGCGCGACAGTTGGTGCCATGCCGACCCCAACAATCGCTATCCGCGGTACGAGATCCCGTGATCCATGTGCATCCAGTGTGAAGTGAGCGGCAAGCGCGCCGCGGGCAGGCCGATGGGCCGGTCTAGCCTTATCTGACCGTGTAGGTCGGTTTGCGCATTGTGGCCGACATCACGCTGGGGTATTTCCTGCCAGGGAAGTTCCAAGCCATCGGTGACATGGAGATCGCCAAAGGCTCTACTTTCCAATCGCATGGTCTACCTGTCGCCCCGGTCATCGCGGGCGATCTAATCATCCTGCCTGAGCTGAAGCCCAACGAAATCCAATGCGCCAAGGATGCCGATGCGGCCAAGGACCCGCAGCAATTGAGGTGGCTTTGTCGATGTCATGGTGATGCTTCTATAGACAAAAGGCGTGAATCTATCTGCATCGCCTGACCGCTTGGGGCGCAATCAGACAAACCAGGGGAAGGTCACAGCAGGGAGTGAAGAGCATATGAGCCGTCGCTCATGCTGCTCGGATCCACCCTTCGCGTTTTCCCTGGCGGGGAGGTGGAGCCTCCCGGGTCGTCCGCTCGCTAGTACGGACTCAACCGGTCGACGCCATGAAATTGCTCCATTAACGCAATGATGTCGCGGGGTCCTCTACCCGTTAAAGCGACCGCCTCAAGGTATTCGCCGCTGAGACCATGTTTTTCAGCGCTGGGATCACCTCTTCCCAGTTGCGGGTCTTCAGCCCGCAATCCGGATTGACCCAGAGACGCTCTGCGGGGATGCGCTGTGCCGCCTTGCGCATCAATGCCGTCATGTGCGCTTCGCTTGGGATGTTCGGCGAGTGGATGTCGTACACGCCCGGCCCGATCTCGTTCGGATACTTGAAATTGTCGAAGGCATCGAGCAGCTCCATGTCCGAGCGCGATGTCTCGATGGTGATCACGTCGGCGTCCATGGCGGCAATCGCTTCGATAATGTCATTGAACTGCGAATAGCACATGTGGGTATGGATCTGGGTTTCATCGGCGACGCCATTGGCGGCGATGCGGAAGGCCCCGACCGCCCAGTCCAGATAGTGCTGCCATTGCGCTTGGCGTAGCGGCAGGCCTTCTCGTAGCGCTGCCTCGTCGATCTGGATGATGTTGACGCCGGCCTGCTCGAGATCCAACACCTCTTGCCGAATCGCCAGCGCCAGCTGCCGGCAGGTGACGGATCGCGGCTGGTCGTCGCGCACAAATGACCAGTTCAGGATCGTGACCGGGCCGGTCAGCATGCCCTTCATCGGTTTGTCGGTGAGCGACTGGGCGTATCGGGTCCAGGCCACCGTCATCGGTCGCGGGCGACTGATATCGCCGTACAGGATGGGCGGTTTGACACAGCGTGAGCCATACGACTGCACCCAGCCGCACTGACTGAAGGCGTAGCCATCAAGCTGCTCACCAAAGTATTCGACCATGTCGTTGCGCTCGGCCTCGCCGTGCACCAGGACATCCAGCCCCAGCGCCTCTTGTTCCCGCACGGCGTATTGGATCTCGTGTTGCATCAGCGTCGTGTAGGCCGCTTCGTCCAGTTCGCCGCGGCGATACTGCAGGCGCGCCTGGCGGATCTCGGCCGTCTGCGGAAAGGAGCCGATGGTGGTCGTGGGGAAGGTGGGCAGCTTGAGTGCCGCAGCCTGCTTCCGGCGTCGTTGTGCAAAGGGGCTGTGACGATTTCCGAAAGATTCGGAAATGCTGGCGACAGCAGCCTTGACCGCCGGATTGTTGACCCGGGACGATGTGCGACGACTGTCGATCGCCCGGCGATTGTCCGCCAGTTCTGCGGCGACGGCCTGGCGGCCTTGGTTGAGCGCCCGGGCCAGCACGGAAAGCTCCTGCAACTTCTGCACGGCAAAGGCGAGCCAGTTCTTGATGCCGCCTTCCATCTGCCGTTCGCTGCCCAGGTCCACCGGCACATGCAGCAACGAACACGATGGGGCTAGCCACAGTCGGTCCTGCAGCTTGGCATGCACCGGCTTCAGCCAGTCGAGCGTCGCCTTCAGGTCGGTTCTCCAGATGTTGCGGCCGTTGATCACGCCGAGTGATAAGACCTTGTGCGTCGGCAGCCAGTCGATCAGCCTGTCGACCTCTTCGCGGGCGTTGATGGCATCCAGGTGCAGGCCCGCCACCGGCAGCTCGCAGACCAGTTGCAGATTATCCTGCAGCTGACCGAAGTAGGTGGCCAGGAGCAGCTTGACCCCCGTGTTCTGCAGCTGGTGATAGGCGAGGGCAAAGGCATGGCGCCAACCGCTATCCAGTTCGGTCACCAGTACGGGTTCGTCGATCTGCACCCATTCGATTCCCTGCTCCGCCAGGGTGTGCAGCAACACTGCATAAGCGGACAACAGGCTGGGCAGCAGATCCAGCCTGTTGGATCCGTCTTTCGACTTGCCCAGCCACAGGTATGTCACCGGGCCGATGATCACCGGCTTGGCCTTGATGCCCTGACGCTCGGCCTCGGCCAGCTGATCCAGCAGGCGCAACGGATTCAGGACGAACGCGGTGGACGCGCTGAACTCCGGCACAATGTAGTGATAGTTGGTATCGAACCACTTGGTCATCTCGCCCGCGTGTACGCAGTTGCAGCCGGTGTCCTGTGCGGAGCGACCCCGGGCAACGCGGAAGTAGTGGTCCAGTTCACTGCCGCTTGAGCCGCGAGCCCGCGTCGGGATGTTGCCCAGGGTGAAGCTCATATCCAGCACCTGGTCGTAGAACGAAAAATCGCCGACCGGTGCCAGGTCCAGCCCAGCCTGCTGCTGCCAGTGACGGTGACGCAGAGCCGCGCCGAGCTGTTCCAGTTCATGTTGCGAGGATGCATCTTTCCAGAACGACTCCAGGCCGAACTTCAGTTCGCGCCGTGCGCCGATACGGGGGAATCCCAGATTGTGTGTTGTGACCATGACCTAACTCCCTGCTTGAAGGCGGCCATGGTATGGGCCAGTATCCATGAGAAATAGTGGTAAAAATTCAACAACCCATGATTAATTTTCATGTGAGGAACCCGTGATCGAGCGTAGTCATCTGGCCATAATCCGCGAGGTCGAGCGCCAAGGTTCGTTGACGGCTGCGGCACAGGTGCTATGCCTGACCCAGTCCGCGCTGAGCCATGCAATCCGGAAGCTGGAACAGCAGATCGGTACTGTCGTGTGGACCAAGGAAGGCCGCAACCTGCGCTTCAGCCAGGCGGGCAGCTATCTGCTGTCACTGGCCAATCGGCTGCTGCCGCAGTTGGAGCATGCCGAGCTGGTGATGGCGCAGATCGCCCAAGGGCAGCGAGGCGCGTTGCGGATCGGCATCGAATGCCACCCCTGTTACGAGTGGCTGCTGAAGATCGTGTCACGCTATCTGCCGGCGTGGCCCGATGTCGATGTGGACGTGAAGCAGCAGTTCCAGTTCGGTGGTATCGGCGCCTTGTTCAATCACGATGTCGATGTGCTGGTGACGCCCGATCCGCTGCACAAGCCCGGGTTGGTATTCGAGCCTGTGTTCGACTACGAGCAGGTCCTGGTGGTCGGCTCGGAACATGCCTTGGCGGGTCGCCCCTATGTTGTGCCCCGTCAGATTGCCCAAGAGACGCTGATCACCTATCCGGTCGATATCGAACGGCTCGACATCTACAGCCAGTTCCTGCTGCCGGCCAACTGCAGTCCGCGCCAGCACAAGACCATCGAGACCACAGAGATCCTGCTGCGCATGGTCGCGGCTGGTCGTGGCGTGACGGCGCTGCCTCGCTGGCTGGTCGAAGAACATGCCGCCACACTGCCGATTCAGCCTGTTCAACTCGGCAAGAAGGGGATCAGCAAACAAATCCACCTCGGTGTCCGTGAGCGCGACGCAGACACCGACTATCTGGCCGCTTTTCTCAGCATGGCGCGTCAGGCGTAAATCAAGCTGCTTGGCCCATCGCGGGCCGTGAATCGACACCGGTAGTCATGGGTATTTGCCGTAGCGTCTTCAGCCATTTTTGAGGTGGTAAGGCCATGGGATGCGCTTGCGGTCATCTGCGGACAGCCAAATCGGTAATAAACGTGGTCTGTCCCCGATGCTTCAGCTGTCGGTCGACCAGGTGTTCGAGTCGGGTTTCTCGTACTTGGTGGAACTGATCGAACCGCAGCCACTGAACTGGATGGATCACCTCATCAAGCTGATCGCCGAGCAACGCTGATTCAGTTGATGCGGTGGCTCACGTGGCCCCCTATCGCCGGCAGTTGTTGGTCACGCACAGCGTCCCGATTATCCGGCGTGCCCGATGGGCCGGGAGAGCGATCCGAATGCAGAGGTGCCGTCGGCAAGGGTGTGCTGGGCAAAAGCGGGATGTTGCCTATCCTTATGACTGGATACGTCGGAAGTCTCACCTCGGAGGTAACGTATGAAACCTATTGCCCGGGCATTGGTGGTTGCCCTGACCGCGATGGCCGTCTCGGCTCCCGCCTTCGCGGACCGTGACTACCGAGACAAACACGGTTACCGGGAGCGTCCCTACGATAAACATCGCCATTATGATCACCGTGATTATCGGGGACAGCGGTATACCTATCGGGGGCATTGGCGATCCTGGGGCGACTGGGATCGCTATTACCGTGAACGCCCCTGGCTGAGGAGAGATGGACGATACTATCGTGAGGATGGGCACCTGATGTTCCGCTTCTGCGATCCTGGTGGTGGCGGATGCTTCTTCTTTTCTATCGGGCGCTGAGCTGTCGACAGGGGACAGCCCCCTGTTTGCCAGGGCGGTCCAAGTGGAGGGGTGGCGGCGCTTTCGACGAAGCCTTCCCG